>ENA-UOTZ01000403-UOTZ01000403.1-compost-metagenome-genome-assembly--contig:-NODE-403-length-36829-cov-9.749075_pt1 | contig 36829 bp, 19 predicted proteins | sample MGYA00238144_ERZ746983 | MGnify/ENA primary metagenome ERZ746983 (study PRJEB28759, sample SAMN06268863) | compost metagenome | isolation source: single cell | place: USA: California, Emeryville, Joint...
GCAATACTGAATCCATAGGAGACTAAGCTCACCGTCAACCACAGTATATGAGAATAAGCAGAGTCTAGTCGATCAAAAACTGCGAAGAAGAGCTTTTCTTGTATTATACTCACAAAATGTATTTTTTTCGAGCTCCTTATCGCTTCTATCGCATCCCAGCGACTGAGATTCAGAATACTTTAGCCTACATTTCTTATTTTCACAAAACATTTTTCCCGATTCAACATATACTATTCCAAAATTTGCATATTTCTCATATAAAACCGCTATGAAAATCACCATAGACCCTGTTAAGAGATAAACTACTATCTTGCACTCAAGAGCTCGGGTCCTTTGACCCATTTCTATAGAAAAGTTAAAACCATCGATAATCAAGATTCAATATCAACAGGCTTTTTTTTCGAAAAAGCGTCTCAAAGAGTAAAAGGCCATGCAGTGCGTTTCTTCTGGAGCGTATTCGCTTTTTGGCTGAATTGGTCTCAATCAACAATCATTAAAGTTCGTTAGACTCATTTTATATGTTAGATCCATTATAGTTCATTATAAAACCTGTTTCTGATGAAACAAAGTCGAGCAAAAGCCACCAGGACCAACTACTAACCGTAAGAAGAATTTTTCAACGCTTTTCTAATACTATTCAGGAAAAAAGTTTCAATTTCTTCATAAAAAATCTCAAAACCTCGCAGCGCCTAAACCAATAAATTGTGAGACTTGCGATTCCCTGCAGAACGAGAGAGTTTACATCGAGAAACTAGTAATACATTCTATGGAGTATGTGATCTAAAACTCAACTCTCGAAAAAGTAATTAAAACGAGTTTTTAGTAAATTAAAATTTGAACTCAAGCATTTAGGAATGATTACAAATTTTTCAAATAGATCTGAAGAGCTTATGGAAATTCGAGATTATAAATAAAAATTTCTAAAAAAGTTTATTTCAGTACCTTTCACATCACAACTCCACCGCTATTTACCACTGGCATAAAGTCTTTTAATAATCTTTAAATTGTTCATTGATATGTCAAATAGCGATACCCAGAAGCACACCAGCAGCAAAATGCGCAAGAAGTACAAATCCACTTTTCTCGACAACCTTCTCCTGATGCTTGGGGTATTATTGCGAGTTTTAGTTTTCTAACTCCTGCCTCTACCTCCACACAGTCAAAAGAGTTCTCAGACATAATCTGCTGGGGAGAAGACGGAAGCTACTTCAAAATTCTGCAGCCAGAGCTGTTTTCTCAAGTCCTCCTCCCTCGCTTTTACAAGCACTGTAAGTTGAACTCGTTCATAAGGCAGGTATCAACTATCAAGAACGAGAAATGCCATTAATTCTTATATCTTCAAGCTCAATATGTACGAGTTCCATAAGATCTACCGCGACTACGATACCTGCGAGATGTCCTATCAGCATCCTTATTTCCAGAGAGGCCGGGAGTAATACCACACGTTCTTTGTTTTAGAAATGAAAATTAATTATTACGAAGTGATCTCCTCCAAAAAATAATAAGAATGAAAAAACCGCCAACCGACTCTCAAAACATTAAGAGCGAGTTCAGCGCGAGAGATTCCAAAAAGAGCCAAGTGAGTGTTAGGTTGTTCAAATGAGACCTTAAATTTTTTTATGGAGGAGACACAAAAGCAAACGAAGAAGAAAAGAGTTAAGATATCGAAGAATGAGTCTGTTGTAGCCAAAAAACTCAGTTTTGAAGAAGAGATGGCGCAAATGGAGTAAAAACAAAGCACGAATTAGAGAAATAATTACGAAATAGAGAGAAAGCGCTGTTTATGCTGGCGAAATACAGTTCTTTGAGTTCAAATCAAATAACGGAGGAGAACTTGCAAACCAATGCAGAGATCTTTGGTGTATGGTAGTATTCTCAGTGCATGAGTTCTCAGTTTTCCTTAGGAATTCTACAGAGATCTCTCGAAATTGCTTGAGTTTGACAAGATCGATCAAGCATACTCTTAAAAGGCGAAGTTAGAGTGGATAAGCGAATGAGTCCGATGTTTCGGACTTTCTTTTATAATGTAATTGCATTTATAAGATATTTCAAATATAGGAAGAAAGGGTTATTGCTGGATTTATCACTTTTCGTAATAGTAGGAGAGAAAAGTCCTAAGTTAATGGAAATAAACTAAAATAGTGTTCTTTTCCTTGAAATCATAGTTGATTATGGTGGCGAAATATCGAATGTATGATAATTGTCACATGGTGGCCTGAAGCTGAGGGCTAAATTATACGAAATAAATGAGATAGCTCTACATGCAACTAGTTTCCCGCCGGGAAGAACTTCAGATGATCGCTGGCCATTTGAGAAGAAAACTCATGGGACGGTTCTAACACGAACATGAAACAAGAAAATTTGGGGGGATGATCAGGGAAGAAGAATTTCCAAATTAGGAAGCTACGGCAGAAATCTAAGAGATTGAAATTAGTTTTGCAATACAGAATGAGACCTGCCACTTTTTCGGTAAAGAGGGCATTAGAATTTCCAATATTCATTAGAAGTGCAGATTTTGAATTGAATAAAGCATTTGGAATGACTCTATTTGTCGATCCGAGGAGACCTGAAGTTTGTCTGTAAGACCGTCTTAATGGATCCCGAAAATAATAAAACTGTTCATAAAGGTAGAGCAAGAAAGAAGAAGGGTTTTCAAGAAAGATTTGCTATTGTCAGCAATAAATTTAATTGAATGAAATATTAACAATAGAAATGGAGAGAATCGACAAGAAAGTGGATTTAATTTCAAGCTTGCATCGAATTAAGCTTTTCCGAGAAAGTTGAAGGGAGAGGAAAGATACTAAGTGGACTGGGCTGTTTTTCAGAAAGGTATTATTTAGCACAAGCTTGCTGGTCAGATAATATTTTATGAGTGAAGACCATTCAATTAAACACCCAAAATGAAAGGTTAAACACCCAGAATACGAATTTAAACAAACTTTGAAAAAAAATTTATAAATTTAAATAAATCTAAGCAACTCATCATGGAAACCGGACGGATTTTTCCATTATGTTTGGCATTTTCGAATCCTTTTCAAACAAAAATTCTCACAGGCAAGAATATAGCGAAAGATGCTATTTCTTGCTTTCTACTTAATTAGAAAGAAAATTCAACAAATCTTTAAATACGCGTCTCATTGCCTTGACATACGACTGTAAATTTCACAATAGCTCTCTAAAGATGGAAAATCCGTTTAGATTCCTTTGTTTGAGGTTTCTTTGAAAAAATTTCGAGATAACTCACAAATATTACTTTACTAATGAAGCTTTTGTAATGTCCTCAGATTGTAGAAGGTGATTAGCTACATTAGATCAACAAGGAGAATACGATGCCAACGAATTTTTTAAAATTAAAAGACTACTAGTTACAATTCGGAGATGAGGAAAATAGGCATAAGGATCTCTCAGAAGCTGATATCAAAGAAGATTGAGCTTGACCTATGCAAATTTCCTCGGTTACTAGTCAATCTGTTCCAGGCAATTGAATTGATATGTTTTCGTTGATAAGAGAGATAGATATCAGCCACTATCATTGTATAAGCACATTAATTAACAAAGAAGCTAATAAATGTTGTTTGAACTTTAGGGAGTTCGGAATCTGAGCTGCTTCATCGTCATCGCTCTCTCGATTTCCTATATCCAGGCACCAGGAAGCGAATTAAGAGAAGGAACACAATTCCAGATCTTTTTCTCAAGTAAAAAGTTTATTGCTAATGAAAAATTTCATGGAAGCTCTCCTAAACAATACTGTTACAGCAAATTCACAACCCTAATTGACAGGATTCACAAAAAAAATGAAGGGGTTCTTTAAAATTATAAAGATCCGATTACTTTTATCAAAGTGCAATAATTAAATAAATTCATTAAAACACACCAAGGCGTATAAAAAGAGCTCAAACTTATGGAATGGTCATTCGACGAAGGTTCGGATTAATAGAACGACTAAAATCCATTGTTATTATTAGGTCCTTCTTCGCAAAATCGGGTGATTTGGTGCAGTGGAATTACAAATGAAATTTGCATTTTCGATTTAATCTCAAATAAGCTGTCTCGTTTTCAAGGAGCTAAGCTATCTCAAGGTCTGCAACTCAGCATAAATCCATCGTGACTGTGTTAAAATTAGGTGGGAGATCTTCCTACGTTCACCGCATTGATGAGACGGATAATGTGATATCTGTTCATCATGATCTTCATCGGAATCGTGCGATCTTTGGGATATATGACCTCTCTAAGAAAGGTGCGCTGGCGTCTGCCTTTGAAGAGATAACAGGAAGTTCAAAAAGATGCTTTTTTCCATTAATAATCATATTTACTTGAAAGAGTTCGGAGAGGGTGAACTAGCATATAACTCCAAGAGGAACTTGGCGGCTCTTTGTTCTTCTGCAACAAATTTCGAGTACCATTTAGTTGATTGCAATAATTTTGGACTTGCTAAAAAAGCGGCATGGCGATCATCTGTACATAAGGGTACATTCACAAAATAGCAATAAACTCTGATTTCATCCTGTCAACACCAGCTGAAAACGTGTGCTTCACTTTCAATCCCGAAGGCAAATTTCTTGCAACTATTGATTACGATGGACGCCTTATGATCTCTAATGTAGACTCTGGGGAGCTTATGTTCCATACAGAGATTGGACAACCAAGGGATCGTAAATTATTACTTAATCACTACAGTTAATTTTTGCTCAGAGAGATACAGCAAGTGTTGCTGGAATCCAATTGCAGAGAATAACTCTATTGCCGTGCTCTTTGATGATAAAAAATTAGCTTTAATTGACGCTGAAAAACCAAATTCAGAAGCTAAACAGTCATTCACTTTTCAGGACGAGAGTGATAATTAATTAAGAAAAACATTGGGTTAATCCTCTGTTTGTTATCAAGGTCTAAGAGCAATCGATTTGCATAAAGACGGGAACTTGATTGCTTGCGGGCTGTTTGAGCAAAAAGTGAAAATTTTTGATGCACGAATCAACCAAGTTATAGAAACAATCCCTGAGAGAAGTATTTGTCCTTTCAACGAAGTAGTACTAATAAATTTAACCAAGACGCTGCTAGAAGTGTGAAATGGAATGCAGCAGGCACACTCCTCGCTACAGGAACAGACGACCAAACGGTATCTGTGAGAGAAATTAGTTCTCAGCAAGTTCTCTTTAAGTCTGAACGGTGTGGAAGTAATCTTTTTTGAAAGTTGTGCATTATTTAACTTTCTTTCAAAGGCTGGATTTGGTCAGTCTCGTTTTTGGACACATAACTTCTTCTTTCAAAGTTTTATGATTCCATATTCTGATGTTCCAACAGTTAGGTGTTAAATTAAGAGAAGAACTAAACATTTTTATGAAAGAACAAGAGTAATGCACCATTACTTATGAGAATATATGATAAATTCGATCTAAAACCTGAACAGTTCAATTACAAAATCTCTTCTACGAGTCAGAAAGTACATCGGTTGGGAAGTACTATTGTGTTACACTGAATTAACAGGTAGAAGATCGAAACAATAAATGCTTCAGCGAGCGAAACCGGAAAGAGAGGAAATTTTTATTATTGTTTGAAATTGGATTCTAAGGCATCTGTTACGTCAATCTACTAAACAAGCGAAGCGATTCTCCACTAAATCACGAGAATTTCAGATTAAATTTGAGTTTTTCAAAGATCATTTTGTTTGATATATGTTATTCCAACTTCATCTTGTAGTTTATACAGTTCTATCAGTAGTTAGCAGGTCTTCTGCACTCAGTTTCTCATATAGAGAGCACGTTTCCACAGAATATGAGGTGCTTAATCGGATTAATACCTTTCGTTGGCTTGAATTCAAGAATTTTGGCCGAATTATCTTGGAGACCGGTGTTTCTGTTTTGAAAACACTTGATGCTCTTCCTTCTTCCATTACAATTAAAATGCTCCGAGGCAATGCTGAACATTATACGAATATTTAAGCATCGGTTTACATAAACAAATAAATCCCTCAGAAACTTACCAGAATGGTCGAGAAGGTCACACAAACCACTTTCAGCACTGAGCAAGGCAAACAGATTCATTCGGACAGAGATGATCAAGAAGAAAATCCAACGAGTAAACTTTCAATCTTATCGAACCAAACAATAACATCTAAACTTTTGCTGCTTAGGCATTCCTTCTCAAAATCGAGTGATGTGGTGCGGTGGGACAACAAACGAAGTGTATGTTTATGATTTAGCTGAGAACAAGCTGTTATCGTGCTTTAAAGGGAGCGCTCTCTCTAAAGGCATACATTATATTTGAAACTCATTCTACAATGGCATTAATTTTAGGTGGAAGATCTTCTTATGCCCAAAAGAATTGGCGAAACCGACAATGTCATCTTAGCTCACTATGATAGTTTAACGAATCGTGGGATTTTCGAATTCTGCAATCTCGCGAAGAAAGGCAGCAAAATTTATACTTTTGAGGAAATGAAAGGAGGTTCAATCTACTCTCTTCCCAACTGATGATCATTGCCCGTTGAAAGGTATTGGAGAAGGTGATCTCGCATATAATTCTAAGCGACATCTCGCCGCAGTCTTGTCACTTGAGGGAAAATACGAATACCATTTAGTCGATTGCAGCCGCTTTGAACTTGCTAAAAGAGCGAAATGGCAGTCTATCCATAAATGTAGTCTTTCAGGATTCAATGCACCAATTGGAGTTTACTTTGTGAACAATAGTTGAAATTGCGAACTTTAATTTCAATCATCAAGGCAATTGGATTGCTTCTATTGACTGCGCAACAAATTTAATGATTTCCGATGTGGACTCAGGGCAACTTCTATTTCATAAAGAGATAGAATTTAACTTTCTTAGTACATTATTGCTGAAGTCAGTGAGGTATTTATTTATGATTTAGATGTATATAATAAGTGTTGCTGGAATCCAATCCCAGAGAATAATGTTATTGCTGTGTGCTCCAGCGAATACAAATTGGCTCTATTTGATGCTGAAAAACCGAATGCCAATCCCAAACAGACGCTTAATTTTCCAATCGAAGGTGAGATTGCGATTTTGCAAATTACATTATTTACACAAACCTATATTTGAAAGTATTGCAATCGATGGATTGGCATCCAGCTGGAAACTTGATTGCCTGTGGGATTCACCAAAGAAATTTACTGATTTACGACGTAAGAACAAATCAAACCATTGAAAAGTTTGATGGGAAAATCAATGGTACGATTACTATAGAATAAATATCTTACAAGTAATCAAGCTACTGTTAGAAGTGTAAAATGGAACGCAGCAGGAACCCTCCTCGCAGCTGGAGATGACAGCAACGTGTTGAACATATTTGATTACGCCTCTAAGAATATTATCTATCAATCCAAAGACTCAGGATCTGGTAAGCCAGTGTGGAGTTTTATGTAATTCTCATTGGTTTCAAAGGCTGGATATGGTCTGTCTCGTTTTTGGACTCTTAATCTTGATTAAGAGATGAGGGCTTGTCAACAGATATGAAATAAGACAAATCCTATTGTTGTCAACGATAAATATGTTGAGACTATCAAGATGAAAGGCCAATACGATAATTTAGCAATTAGGAAATTTGTCCTTGATGCGTTATTTATAATCAAACATTTAGTGCGAGAACAGAGGAACAAGGCCATTTGATCAATGTGAGTAAAGATAAACTGTTTTCAAAATAAAGGGAATATGTCTTTCATGTAAAATCTATCAGGATCTCTTTGCTTCTTCAAATTTTATCCTTATTCATTAAGGAAAAAAACAATATAATAGAATCTTCAGAATCTTTAGATTTTAATTATCGAGACCTGAATAAATAAAACTTTTGAAATAAAGATCCAATGAAAAATAATTTTTGCGAGGCTCTCATCACGATAGAGAGCGAGGCTCTTGGAAAAATCACGGTGAATTCTCTCAATACAGTCGGACCTGCGTCTGCTACTTTTTCGTCATTTGGGGTTTTGTCTTTCTCATAGTTCTTCTCATATCTCTTTGTATCGCCGGTTGGAAGCTTTACGCAGCGTACAAAACCCACAAACAATTGTTTTCATTCAGAGAATACCTCGAACATGTCCTGGCTTCCCGAGTGAAAAATTCATTAGAGGTATACCTTTCTGATAAAACCTCCGTTCAGACTTTCCTTTGGTTCACGACCCGAATATGTTCAATTTTTGCTTTCCCTTTAAGGCAAATCACATTCAGACAGTTCTGTCTCAGTCTAGCCACCGGGCACATCGAATTAATAGCCACATACGGGTCTCCGCTAATTGGTATATTTTTTTACTCCCTATTCGTTTTCCTGCATTTGTTTTTCATCGTGGTCATCACCAAGCAACAGTTCCTTTACTCACGGCCGAATGTATCAGAGCGCATTGACTTTACCACGGAGGAAAGAATCGCAGTGGTCAGATCTAGCGCGAAGAAGACCTTATTTTATTTCATCGTGGGGTGCTTGGTGATTTTTGCACCCTCACTACCAAATATCATCGCGCAGAAAGGACGCTACTCTTCATTGGGCCCCGGGATATTCGTAATCTATTTCAATTTGTCCGGAATAATGCTCCTACATCAACTGAATCGCATTAGAATATATTTAGTGCATAATCCAAAATTTCAAGCTCGCCAGCTGGAGTGCGCTAAATCTCATCAAAGAATAGCGACATTATCTACATTTTTGATGAATTATAATCCTTGCTTGATGATAAAGGTGACTGAAGCGAAAGATATCAAAGAATTCAGAGAAAAAGCAATGAAACTGGTACCAATTTACTTGAGTAAATTGGAGGAGGAGGAGATTGGATTGGTTACCTCGCAGAATTATGTCCCTACCCCCAAGAATATTGACGATGTGAGCATAATTACAAAGATTTATATAACGATCAGCTTTGTACTCATTAGCGAAGCGATTATTTCGACGGTAGCTTACTTTGTTGAGTTTTGGAATGCTCCGTTTGTAATTATTTGCTGCTTACTGTTTTTTGGCTTGGTTTTTGTAACTCCTGTGTTGACGCATATGATGCTCCAAAAATATCTTTTCTTCAATGAGAAAATTTACGCAAAAATGCCATTATACGAATGAATACAAAACAAATTAGTTAACTTAATTCACGAATAGTTTGCTTCCAATATCATCGTTCCAAAATTCATAGTTGACACTGATGGCCTCTCGCCGAAGCTGTCCAAAAATAAATTGTGAGTCGTATTGTGTCATTATTAAATTGGCTTGAGTCACTAAATGAAGTTAGTAAATTAAAAAAGAACTCACATCAATGGGGACTATGAACATTTTTCAATATTGCTGAGTTGTCTTTACATAACATCTTTGTTTTTCTTTGACATAGTAAACAATGATGGTTTTGAAAATGTTGTTAGATCGGATAACGTTGTATTTCTGAGAATATTGCAGGCTGCAAAATGCCTGAGTTTTCGCTTTGCAAACCGGTAGGCTTTCTCTGACCATATTTTAGTTAGAAATTATCCCATCTGACTTCATAACTCCGGAAACCTAGAGTTGTCACCGAGCCTGATGAAGACTGAATAACTGCGAATAGATACCGCTTTGCATTGAAAAATAGACTTTGCTATTCTTTTTGTCATGCAAGTCTGATAAGCAACGAAGATAATGAGCAATTTCCTAACTGATAATCCTGCTTATTCGTTAATTCTGGCCTGAATCGAATTCTAAACTATAACAAAATATTGCTTTCTACAAAATTAGATTTTGCGTCCCAGTTTACATATATTTCAGGCATACCTACACCAATTGAACAAACGCTGTACGTATTCGAGGAGAAATTGTAAAAAATTCCGTCAGCTTAATATTTCATTTTTCAAAAAGCATCATTTGCATTTATTATCTTTGAATTCTTATGTTTCTTGTTATCAATATATACAGTAATCCCAACATAACAGAAGCACATATCTTAATTATCATATTCGGTAACTTTCCAATTTTTACTGTTTCTTTTCATGTATTCTACATTATTATTTTTCATTCAAAAATTTATCGAGAGTAAGTGGAAGGTATTAATTTTTTATATTTCCCTCTTTTATGGAGAATTAGTCATCTCAGTCCCTTCTGTGTTGACAGTTTGTTCTGCGGTTGAAGTCTCAGTTGGGTTGACGTGATCTTGTTCTTGATTCACAGTTTGTTCGGTAGCAATATTATCTTGATCAAGGCTTCGGTTTTGTTCAGTCTGCTCTTGTTCAGCGGTCACAGATTGTTCTTGTTCAGAGATCTCTGCCTGGTCTTGTTCAGTGGTCTCAGCCTGTTCTGGAACAGCAGTTTGGTTTTGACTCGCAGTTGCATTGTTGTCTCCGATCGCGCTCACGCTCTGTTCATTTCCAGCTTGTTCTTGATCAACAGCCTGGGTGGTAGCAGTTTGGTCTTGTTCAAGGCTTCGACCTTGCTCATCAGTAACGGTCTGTTCTTGTTCAGCGGTCACAGTCTGCTCTTGATTTGTAGTCTCTTCTGAAGCAGTAATTTCTCCTTGCTCAGCAACGGCATCCTTAGTGCAGTCAGTCGGGCACTCGCCACCCTCAAACACAGATACGACGGTCGGATCAGCGCAAGTAACGCACTTATTTGCAAGCTGATTGACGCAAGTGCCGTTGTTATAGCACACGCAGCTCTGGTAGCCGGCATTGGAGCATTGAGTCGCCACGTCTATATTCCTGTCTGAATCTTGGCAAATGTATGCTCCAGGAAGGTTACATTTGAAATCGTTTTCAGATGTTTCGCTGCTTTCGGTTGCCTCAGTATTTTCGCTGCTTTCTTCAGGAGCAGTACTCATGGTCAAAGGTGCTGTGCTTTCAGAGGCTTCTTCAGCCAAAAATCCTTGATTATCATAAGGCACGATGCTACTTCCAGCGTTGCTAGTTTCGGTTGCAGTGCTACTTTCAGTATTTTCGGTATTTTCAGAGCTCTCGAATGGCGACGTCGAAGAAGTCAATGGAGCATTAGTGTCTGGTGTCCTCTCTCCAATGGTTTCTCCAGAGGTATCATCAGCTCCATCGGAAGTGCTGTAAGAAAACGATTTAGGGCCGTCAGGACCATTGCTATAACCCGAAGCAGTAGTCGAAGTAATTCCGTAGCCTGGTCTTGTGGAAACATAAGTAGTCGATGTAGAGGTTCCCGCGCTGGCAAAGTTGCTAGTGCTATCAGAACCTTCTGGAAAATTCAAATTCATTGCTGGAAGCGTAATGCCATTGCTGAATGGGAAGCCGTCGGCGAATGGAAATCCATTGGATAATCCGACTTGTTGCAAAGAAGCACGTAAATTATTTCCATAAGCGGCTGACGCGGCGAGTAAGACGCCGATCATACCTATCAGAAGGCGTTGGCTTGGTTGGTGTCTCATGGTAGTTTGTTATTAACTGTGATTTGTTATAGTTTGTTAAAAGTCACTGAGGATTTTAATAATGTATTATACAAGGAGCCGAGTCTGCTTAAAAGGTCAGGAGTAATTATTCTCGAAATATCTTTGGCGATTCCCAGATTTTTTAGACCTAATAATCTGATATCATGATATGCTTTTGATTTTACTGTCCTCGCACAGTAGTATTAATCATGGCTTTTCGATATCGCTCATCGAAAATGATGGAATCATCTAAACGAAGAAAAGACTGGCTAACAATAATAGACGATTAATTAATTTACTGGTAAACGGTGGTCTGAAATAATTTCAGAATTAGATATTTTGGCACTGGCTGACAGAACCGTTCATCCCAAAGAAGCCGATGCTTCTGGCCTTCTACTGCTCTGACAGTGTTGATATCATAGGCTAGGAAAAGTCATTGAGCTCTTTTTTTTGGAATTAAGAGAACAACACAAGAAATAATGTTAAAACATTCATTAGTAACTGTTATTCCAGTAAAAGTACCAGCAAAGAGAAGTAAATGAGCAAAATTCTCACCTTAAACGAAAATAGACTGTTCTGACGGCTTGGCAACAACTTGCCTGTTTAACGAGTTTCAAGCTTCATCATAAATTTCATTTAATCTGTCATTCCGTTCTTAGCCGTTGATTAATTCTAAGAGGAATAGTTTATTTGTACAAAGAACGATAAATCGCAAGCGAAAAGGTTATATTCACTCGGAAGTAGAAACCTCAAGGGCCATATAGAGTCGCTTAACTCCACTCATCATGCAGTGATAAAAATAAAGTTGGGATATTCAGCATTCACAATAGTTTCTATGTTAAATTGAGACTTCAGCTACTCTTTGAAAGGCTGGAATTGTGATTGTTAAGGTATTTTCATTTAATTCAGGTTTTGCATAACTTTTCTTTCTATCTACCCATACAAGTATGCATTCTTCTTACGAGCTATATACGTAGAGTGTAATTTTTCTTCACTCTCTACATTCAAATTATTAAGTGTCTGAATAAATGAAATCCACACAGCATGAAACAATAAAGCTTAATCAATAGCGGTCTCAAGTTCTAAATTGGAATTAGTAGTGGTAGAATCTAGCATACTTGTTTCCAGTCCAAGGTGCAAACATATTAGGAGTTCCATAGACAGCACCTGTGCTCGCAGCAACACCGTGTCCTGGTCTGTCAGAGTCATATGCGCTCGAGTGGACGGTTCCTATCGCACCGCCTGGATTGGCTGAATTGAATGAAGAGGAGTACGAATATCCTGTCGAATGGTAGTATGGCTCACCCACTCGCATTCTGGATCCGAGAGCGGCTGCAGAGGCGATTAAGACGCCGAAGAAACAGATAATAAAGCAGTTTTTCATCGAAGTTTTTTTGTTAGAGGAGTTTGATACAAATTTTGCTAAATTGAATATATTTTACTGTAGGGAGCTAGCACGGAGCTTTTATACTCTAAAGATCTATTTTCCAGAAAGTTTTCAGCGACGTGGAGGTTTTGTGGCGTGATTGATAAATTCTTCTAATATTCGTTAAACCACTATTATTAGCCGGTGAGAGTGTTTCAAATCGTTCTGTTAATCAAGCAGACGTTCTGAGAAAAACAAAGACTGATCCCAAGAAAAAAGTGCGGTTCTCTCCACGTGAATAAGCTCGTCTCGAAGGTCTGAGAACTATATTCTTTCTTCAGAGGGGATTGATGACTATTTAATCAATTTATTGTTCATTGAATTCAAGTAATAAACGGATTCCATGTCGCTGTAAGATAAATATCAGCATGAGCAGCTGTTTAAGTGCTAAAGTAGGGTTAGTCTGGTGTCTTTTGAATATTGTTCCTTGGCGCATTATGGAAAAAAGCATCATCAGAATTCTACTTCTATTAAAAAAAGAATTTATTTGATGTGCGTTTAAAAATTCTTGTCGGATAAAAAAAGTTCCATCAGAATTTCAAGGAATGATAAGATTAGAAATACGAAATAGTGGTGATCTCTCTTGTGAAAATGATGCAGATGTGAAGTCTTTTTGTAACTGAGTATTGCATGTGTTTTCTCAGCCAGAGTCGTGTATAAGTTCTGAATAGAAGAACACTATAGATAATTTTCTTTATCTTTATCTTCTTCTTAATGCAGGAATCTAAGCTCACACTTTCACCGTTTCACTGTTTAAGGACTTCTATGAGGACTAATGTAAGGAATGAATGTTCCTGCAAATTGTAGAATAAGGGAAAATTTATTATTACTACCACCTGCACCTGTATATGATAATTCGTGCTGATAATTTCAAAATTAAGAAAAGCATCATTTCCAATGTAAAATGAATACAATGTTTTACAGGAGGAAGGATATGAGGTAATTCCTGACAGCAATCTCAATTGGTTCCATCAAAAGGTCATCCTGCAGAATAAATTGCTGATTTTCGACTAACTCGTTGAGTTTATTTTTTTTCAATGATGTAATTAAATTTCTTTTCAGAGATTATGGACTTGCTGCTATTTTCTTTGAACTTAGTCAAGCATTTACTCAAATGATTTCCGCGCTGATAAATGAACAATATAATCACGAGGAAATATTACAATATGCTTCTCTAAATAAATTATCTAACAAAAAATAACCCTTTCTGGCTGATGTAATTTCTTTAATTAATGTAAAATGATGACGCTTACTTTCCCTCGTTTGTGCAGTTTGTAGGGCAATAATCTCCAACATGAATCGATACTGCCTTCGGGTCAGTGCATCCAGAGCATTTATTTGCAATTTGGTTAAGGCAAGTGCCGTTATTGTAGCAAACGCAGCTGTGGTACCCCACACTCGAGCATTTTTCTGTCGCACTCTCATGCCGGTCAGAGTCTCTACACTGATACGCATCAGGATAGTTGCAAGAAGTCACAGCTAATGTATCGTTTGTGTTCTCAGCTGTCTGGTTCGAAATCGAAGCAGTTTGGTTACCCTCTTCATTATCTTTGCTACCTTCGCCTGTTTCTTCAGTGTTTTCTTCAGTATTTTCTTCGAAAGAACCTCCAATAGCCCAAGTCTCAGAATTTTCTGTGAAAGTTGGAGGCTCCGAAGACCCGTAGCGATAGGACCTTGTTTTGAGAGTAGCAACACCCTTTCCTGACGAATTTACCCAGTAGGATGAAGATGCGGAACCCCCTTCAACATGGTAGTTGCGATAATCATCTTGAGTGCTATTATTCTCATCACCAGGAAAACCATCGTTAAAAGGATCTTCATAGTCTGAGAAAAAATCATCGTCGAATGGAGCTCCAAAAAAATTTCTTGGACGGAAAGGAATTCCAGAGTCGTCATCAGGATCACCGGAAGAAGGAATCATGCTATCTCTTTGATTGTTTGGGCCCTGGCGAAACAATGATTTAAACCCAAATGCTGTTGAAGAGAGAAGCAGAATGCCTAAGAGACCCACAAATAAAGCGGTCCTTGCTTTGATTTGCACCATATTTTTAGTTTAGATTCGTTGAATGCCTTGAAAAGATTGTATTTTTCTGAATATTATTATATAATATTAAGAAGACACTTTAATGACATGAAGTTAGAATATTTGTCGTTAATAAATCAGTAAAATGATCAGATTGCAAGCAATTTGCTTTTTCTGGAATTTACTGGTTGTTCATCAATGTGAGATATTAGAAGAGTTAACAACACACTGAGTTTAATTGTAGCTCACAAAAGTTGATATCTTTTCATGAAAACTGGTCTAGATCTGACAAGTTGTCACCTTGCTAACTCCAATTACTGAATGACAGACAAGCTCGCGCATTCGAAAATGTAATAGGAGGCTTGAGGATTTCCTTTTGGCGCTAAAAGAAGTATTCACGTGAAACGGGTTGCATCTTATGTATATGAATCCTGCTTTAAATGAAGAAATTAAAGGAGCAAAATTCTAATAACTAAGATTAAATTCATACTTTAATTCTTTTGTGTTTATCAGACCTTTCCATAGAATTTTATTCTAAAACACAACCAATGCTGCTTTAGTGAGTGTCAGAGTCCTATCCAGCAGGAATTTCCCAACAGATACACGAGTGACGAGGTCTTATTAAAAATTGAAAAGTTTTTTAGTGGGAAATCACTTGCCTGATTCCATAGGTAACATGAAAGTTTATGATGAAATGCTCCTGCCATCGAGACTTCTGACTTAACGTTTAAAACCTTGATGTTACTATTGATGCTAACATGCTTTTCAAATGATCCCAAATTTTGGACCTTCTTAATATTTTGCAATTGACATTAAGGCTATTCGTTAATCTTATTACTTAGACTTTAGGATGAGATATCTGAAATGAAAGAATAGACTTGCTTGGCTGTTAAATGTTGTGTCATTTCTACTCTTGTGTGGGTTGGCTAGGATAGAATGCCTAGCTATTCACAGGTTTTATTCTAATATTGTCCACTGGGATATGAATTTAAACATAACTACTAGATCTTTGGTTTCAATATAATAGCATTAGAAAATAAAATTATCTGCCAACCGAATCTTATCAATTCTGAAGGGCTCGCATATACTAGGAAAAATAAAACAGACAAAATAAAGCAAAATAGTTCTTCGCGAACACATTCATTAATTATAGTAATGGAATGAATGATGGCTATAGATCCTAGAGACCTTCAACATTAAATTAAAATATGAGTGGTAGGTTTATAGTAACAAATAGTCGTGGTAGGTTTATAGTACATTCACCCTAGAGTTATAATTCAGTGTCCAGCTTTATAAGCAACTTGCCGCTTAGATATTTAAAATAATCTAATAACAAAGACAAAAATTAGATGATCACGAGCAATATGAAAGATCAAATTCAACCAAATGCGGTCTGCAACGAAAACCGCGGATTTTACAAAGATAATCACTTCAAAGCTCCTCTGCAGCAACAACTAAAATACCATGAGAAAACTGAAGCTGATAACATTGATCACAAGCAATTCTTCAAAAAAGAACCTAAACTATCTCCTCAAAGTTTAGAAACCATCTCAACTTCAACAAGAGAAGATTCAACCGAGATCAGCCCAGAACTGACCTTAGTAACGGATCACTGCAAGCTACACTTGACCCCATCGATATCAATACTTTCAAAGTGTTCCCTTGCGCTCAGAAATCGTACCATAATCACAAGCAATGCATTTTCTACCATTACCCTCGAGATCGCAAAAGACTCGGACATATCTCCTCAAATCAAACTTGCGAGTACTTTAAGAATCCAGGCTCTTGCCCGCGAGGAGATGCTTGTCCGAAAGACCACAGCATGGTAGAACAGCTCTACACCCCTGATAACTACAAGACCAAGTTTTGCGCTCATTATCCAAATCACGTAGACCGCTGTGAATTTGGGGTTTTTTGCTCATTCGCACACAGTGAAGATGAAATAAAAATCCAGCTGATACACAAACTCGACCAAGAGAACAACGAATTTTATATGCGCTATTACAAGACTGTATGGTGTCCTTACAATCTTGTCAACCATGACAAAACTAGCTGCGTTTATGCGCATAATTGGCAGGATTTCAGGAGAAGTCACAGAGATTTCGATTATGAAGCGAAAGCCTGCCAGAACTGGAAAGTCTCGCAGTTTGTGAAGATTTACGAAGATGGCAAATGTTCTTCAATGTACAGCTGTAGAGAGTGCCATGGGTGGAAGGAACTTGAATATCATCCGATGATGTATAAAACAAGGTGTTGTACGTTGAAGAAGTGCTTGGGTGGTCGAGTGTGTCCGTATTATCACAACGAGCTGGATAGAAGAGACCCAATGAAGGATTGTGAAAAACAGATCAAACAGGCTAATCTGAACGAAAATAACAGTTTCCTAGATTTAGCATGGAGCGAAATGAAGGCTACCTCAGAAATGAAAAGTGATTTGGAAGTTGATAAGAATGAACAAAGACAAACCCAACCTTTACTACAGATTCTCTGGGGACTAGGAATCGAAGAAGAAAAGAAAAGGTGTTGCGGTGTTGTTAACGATTCATCGAAGCAGCCAAAACGTGAAAGTAACTCAATGTCTATCTGGGCGTACGTTCCAGAAGATACGAGGTCTTTGCGTTATATTAGCCTTCCCCTGTATCTTCCACCTGAAGATAATTAAGACTTGATTGATGGATACTAAAAATTACCTAGACAATAAGCAAAATTTAGCATAATTTTAAAAATTGTATATATTGATGTCACGTTTAGCGAATTCCTAGCAATATTATATGAATTGAATATAAACCTGATAGTGTGATTTTGTGTGTTATTAATATCTGCATGCACCTTTAATGCTTTAGAGTTTAATCTCATTTCTTCAATAACTCATAAGATTAGCCCATAAAGTTAACTAATACAATTCTGATCAAAACTCCTGTTGCTGCAATCTAATCTAATATGGTCTCTTCCTCTACAATAAAACCGAAAGAAAAATTCCTCTTGATTAAGATACCTCAGCTACGACCCTAATAACGCAGATCAGAGTATACCCTGGTTCGAGTTTTTCTAAAGCGACTCCAGAAAAAAACATCATCGAGATCACTTTCCAAGGTAGCTGATTGAATGCGATCGCTGGAAAAAGATCCCTAGCTATTTAATTGGGATGATTTGCCGCTACTCCTTCCGAAGACAGTTATTGCCTGACTGCTTGTACGATTAGTAGGTTCTTACAATCAGGAATAACTATTCAATTTGCATGAATTCATTAACGAACCTTTTTTAACTTTTGTAGTAACAAATAAGTAATTCATATTCAATTTCAATAGGCAACTATCCGTCGCAGACAACAATTTGTTTTAAAGGAAAACTGGATGTTATAGTAAAGTAACACTATAAAATATAAAAAAAGTGTTACATTAGAAACCAATTAAAAAAAAATAAAATTGTTTCTTACTACAGAGTCTAACAGTATCTAAATAAAAAATAACTAACATAGTTAGGTTTTAATTCTCATATATATTGAATAAATCTTTTGTTATCCCTCGGCCTCTAATTGTTAATGGCAGTTGCATCCTTTCCTTTCCGCATAGCGAAAGAGTCTTTTCTCGAGCGCGTCGCAGGCACTTGCTGAGCAGATTCCTTCTCATAGAGATCATCTAATCGCCATTCTTCATCTCCATCGATGCTTTGGCATGCTGTCTGTTTTTTCGAAACGTGCTTGAGCTTCTGCATGAACTTTGGCCTGAAGCCTCTTTCTAGAGGTCTCACGCTCTCCTTTTTGTAAGAAGTTGTTTCATTATCAACAGCAAAGCTAACAAAAGCATCCATCACTGGTCGGACATCTACCTTCTCGGCAGTCTTGATGAGAAACTCAGCCATCATGGGTAGCTCTTCATCATCATCCTCTTTGTTGCTTCCCTGGAATGGCTTGATCATTAAGATATTATCAGGCTGGTTTTGTATGTGCGCTGGCGAGTCCTAAGATTTAATTTCATGATTAAAAAAACGCCTGAAAATCTATAAGTTACGTCAAGAAGAATAACATTAGAAAAAGGCACCCCGACCACGGAGAGGTTCTTGATGAATTTATTCTCCTGATTGAGCTTGCAATGGTCCCGGTGGTATATTCTGTGAAAAAATCTATCGATTTTCAATGTCTTAAGCACAGCATCTGCGTACTAAACAAAACAGAACGAGTTAAGTTAACGAACAAAAATGTGAGTATTACCTCTTTGACAGAGGCAGTATAGAGCACAAGTGTGTAGTACTTAGACACACTCGCAAGGAAGTCTTCAAGTCCATTTCTTTTGCTGATATAGATGCAATGCATTTGAGTACCGGCGAAAAACTAGCGATTTAGCGTTGAAAAAATTGTTAACAAAGAAGAGTGCTTACTGTAGCTGCAGCGCAGACATTGTCAAAAGGAAGCATCCTGCAATGGACAAGAGTTTCATCAAGATCGAGCACCAAAGTTTTCTAAAATATGTTAAAGAGAGGATATGAGCGAGAAATACCTTTGAGTTAGTTCCACCGAGCTGCTTGGTTTCAAGAGCTGGATAATGTTCAGTACTGCCGAGCATTAGTAAAAAAGTGATATTGCAGGTTTTTGCCAATTATTATATGATTTGCAACGCTGTTTCTCCTTTATAAACCCAAGGGGTTGTTATGTAAGATTTCGAACATTTATGAAGCTTTCTGAGTATTGTATTTAATTTAATAGTCACAAAAATTAAGTAGGCTACTGGTATGATACTGATGAAAACTCATAACTATTGTATTAAAAATATAAAGCCCATAAACCCTGAAAAAGAATGATTACTTTCAGGGGGAGATTTCATTAAGAAAAAACTCATTCGGTGTCTTTCATTGATACTTCGGTATCTTCGGCGAGATGGTTATCTAAATGAGAATCGAGGGAAAATATGGGTCAGGGTCAATGATAAGTCAATAATTTCCAATAAACAATTTCTGAATTTTTCCACGCACAAAGTTCGAATTTTAAATAAACCCATAAGTTTCTGAGAAATTTATTTTCGGATTTGCAAGGAAGGTTCTTATAGATATATATAGAGTTGTAAAAAGCAGAAACCATATCAATGGCATCGTTCATAGACATGCTTTCAACGAGAAAAATAAGAACAAAATCACAAGTCTCTGACTGTTTTATGATGCGCAAAAAATGCCAATGAAAGGATGTGGACGGAAATTCCTCATCACAAAAAATGAAACAACCGCTTCGTAATTATTCTAAGTAATCTTTGCATAAATTCCAAAATAATAATTGGAACGAAATCAATTCGGACAATTTTTCATCAGCGTGGAATACTAAGTGTTCTATTTTCTAAATTCTATGACACTATTTTGCTAAACCTTACTGCAAGAGAGATGCTGATGCGAATGGATGAGTTCTCAAAGGTACCTGGCGGCAGGATGCGGGGATAGACTTCTCAAGAAAAGAGTCATTCCAAATGTGATGTGAATAAACGAAAACGCAAATTTAGTTATCATGTTGTTCTCTTGCTTTAAGATCGAGCAATAGAAGATTTAGGAAATTTTCGGAACTTGAACATTTTAACTAACTATCAAAAACCCTATAATCTCTTTTGTTAATTTTAAAGTCGTCAAGATCATTTTTCATTTTTTTAATAAAACTATATTAAATCCAATGTGATGATATTACATTTTCTTCTCGACACTTAAGGAAATTAGTTAGAGAATAAGTAATTCATACTGTGAGGAAGTACCTACCTTCGTTAAGAATGTTTTCTCTGATTTCAGAAAAAATTTTCCAGAATGTGATATTATATTACTCAGCCTATGATTTGCATATATTAATGAATTGCTCTATACCATTATCATCCTCAAAAAGCATGTGACTCGAGGTTTTGAGAGGAGTACCACGTAGATAGTTTATCATTACTTCACTCTAATAAACAATTATCACAGAACGACTAATTAACTGTACAAAGCTACCCGCGCACATGCCAAATACTCTCTACCAACTCGATCTTAATTTTATTTTCCAAATGTGATGCCAACCTATACTTTCAGCTCTCAAATAGCCATGCCAATCGAAGATGCTCATGGGTTCAGATCCTTTACAAAAACACATTAATGTCTTATTTTAGCAAATTCTGCGAATTCCTGAGGTTCATTATGAACCTCACGAGCCTATCTCGAGTTAGCATGAGACACTTGAAATAAATTTAATTTGTTGATATGTCTTTTCCGAAAACAATGGTCACCTGCTTGACATACACCTTCGGAATCTCACTGGTTTACTTTCCATCCGTTGTAATCACTTCAAACACACTGAGCCATGCAGACTCAACCTCAAGCGCCTTGAAAATATGGACCGTGCTTACGAATATACTGGCGAGCATAGCATTAACTTGGCAATGGTTGATCATTTTCAAAGTCAAAGCCCTTAGGCCCCGAGTACTGCTTCTTCAAATGCCTCTCCTTATCTTCGCTGCGCTTGCGTATTCTCTAGCAACTACAATGAAGGAATATTATTTCAACAACCACGATTCTCATTGGATCTATACATACTCATTGATTTTCTTTTCACTCGTTTGCTTTGAACACGGGTTACTCATGGTCTACGCCCTGCTTGTAGCTCTGTACATGTTTCTCTTTAGTAAAAAAGCAATATGGCTCATTGCGTTGCAAATATTTCTTCTTGAAGGATTGTTGGTATATTTCACTAATGCGTTGTTTACTGGAGGCCTTCTTGGGACGAGCAGTGAGCTCACTCTTTGGATATGGATAGCATTTGGCATGAATTCCTTGTTTCTCCTATTTGCCTCAGCGGTATTTCTCTTCCGCATAGCTCTCTCTGCTCGTGGCTCGGATTTTTCATTCTATGGAATGCTCTATACACCATCAGCGATATATTGGTTACTCAGAGGAGTCGTATTGATCTCGCGAAATTCTTCGACTTTTAAAGCAATTGACTACGCGCAATATATCTTTTTAGAATTGATTCTATTGGCATGGACGATTCTCATTTGGTTGGGGTTTGGAATATTTCAACTACGGAAAAAGCTACGAAGGTGGTACATCGACACTCACTTGGACGTTTCGGATCATGTAGAGAGTCCATTATTGATTTCTGATTATCCTGAGGACGATCCTGTAATGCCCGAGGATCTCGTACCAGAATCTGAGCGAAAAAGCATCGTTCTCGTCAGGCTCAGTCACTGTGAAAAAGATGATTTGTGCTGTATATGTTTTGCTGGATTTGATAAAAATAAAGCGATTGTCGCTGTGAAGGACTGCAAACATACTTTTCATAGAAACTGCCTGAAGGATTGGACCGCTCAAGATGCGAGGTGTCCTCTTTGCAGGGCATATCTCAAAGCCAATAATTTAATTGATAATTGATTTTTCGTCTGAGCGTTTGTAAAATTGTAAAAAATATTGGTGGTTTCAACGTATCATTCTATTTAAAACTGCACACCTCACTATGTGAGTGTTGAAATGTTGCAATAACCACGCAAATATTCTAAGATAATTCCCAAGCTATTTAATGTAGAAGAGGATCCTAGATGCCAATAGATCCTTTGGTTTTGATTGAAGGGATGCAATAAGAATAATTATTCAAAAAAAGTTTTGTATAATCTCCGAAAAGAATAGGACTAATACTCGGAATAAGCAAAACGAAAGGAAGAAAGCTTCTTGGACCATTTTCACTACTAGCATATGCTTTTTGAAAAAACGAAACTATCGTAGCTTCGAAAAAGAATCCTTTGTGAAGTCAGGAATCAAAACCATACCATTAGGCATTGTACCTCCAAGTCTTACAGGACTTATGTAGACCACTTTATGACTTTTTCATTCTGTAGAACCTTAGCTTCTGTTCAGAATATTCATGATGTGCTGTCAGAAATCTTTGAAAACTCTATATGATAATAAACTCTCCAACATAGTGTCACCTTCGAATCCAGGCTGAAAACAACTTTATGCTTGCAAACCATTGTTGTTGAGTTCATTTCTTGTGCTAAAGGTAAATCAAAGTTGAGTTATCATAAAGCAGAACGTCTGAGCAAAACTGGAGGATGAACTCGAGCCTCTCAACGCTTGGAGCTTCCTAACAACAGAATTCTACCACAGTAAAGTAGATTCACCTGAGTCACAGGTGACAGGAATTAGCAGAGAAAATGCTCAAGTAGCCAAAAATTGGAAGTACTGTTATAACGGTGCCGCACAGCATAAAACTCGTTCCAAGTTTTCAATCCTGAAAAGTTTGCAAGTTTACTAGCCCTAAGACACAATCAATAATAGATAAATTCTAGATACAAAAATTATGGGAATTTGCTGGTGAATTGTGGTATAAGTGAAAATCCGATGATTTTTGCCAAGAGAAATGGACAATTAGCAAAGTCTTATGTGAATACGTACTGGGAAGAGATGGCTCTCAAAATTATCTGTCGATAAGGTAATAAAGTAATCGACGTTAACACCGATAAAGTCGTCTATTCTAGAGGTGCAGTCAATACAATTGAAACTTCTTACTTGGCTTTTTTGAGAGAGAGGATTTGACCTTATTGCTTTTCAGAGGAGCGCAACCTGCTCGAACAATGGCAAAATCAGGGATATACGCAGCTAGCGTCCATTTACAACTAAAAGAAAATTTAGAGGTAATTACTCATGCTCTTCCTGAACAATCTAACATTTTTATAAGGTGCTCTCTATGTACAGTGATCTGGTCTCAATATCGACTTTGGGATCATTAGTTAACTCTCGCTTTCTAATCATAAGAGACAAAATATCAAGAAAGCATAGAAACTTTCAGCTCTTTTGAGTTCTGATCTCTGAATTCAAAAGGCTGAAAGCTGGTCTTATCGAACAATGAGTGACCCAAGTCCCAAACCAACTCATTTAAATGGCAAAAAACACTAAGGAGAACCCAAAAAAAGAATCGAATTCTACTATTTCGAATAATTTCAAGCATTAATCGCAAAAACCAAGTTGCCCCTACTTCGTACTGAACAAACGTAATTCTGAACTCGTTTTCTTTTCTTGCACTGATTAGAAATTCGCAGAAATGCTCTCGCTCAAAACATCCTTCTATTTTTGTAATGAGCAAAGTAGCTTCTTCACTTCCTGTCATTTAAATGCAATTGATCAAATGTCATTCCTACTTCGAGAAAGCTTTTTTTCGTTACTACACACGACGCAGGCGCTGCTAATTGGCTCGACTCAGAAAGCTTCATTAATTAAGTCCTGCGGAGCATAAAATGCTATAACAATGTTTACGAGTTTGCTAACATCGAGTAAAGTAATCCGCAGATACTATAGTTAATCTCAACCGCCTCAAGATAAACAAATGGCAGATTTTCGTCCCCTTCTAGTCAAATTAGAAGAAACAAGTCGTGTCCTTTGAGGAAACGATATTTTCTTTCGTGTTTCCGGAAACAGTAATCGGGAACAACTTTTCATCCGTAAAGTGCTGTTAGATTTTACCAAAATTAATTCTTATTTTGGAATACAATTTTTTATAAAAAACCCTTTTCCATGTTAATTAATCGAGAAAAATTCGTTGAGAAAATATCGAGAGAAATTAGTAGAGAGAAAATTCTGGATTACGTCCTGAAAAATCAATAATCATCAAGAACTTATTTTGAAATAAGCATGGAAATTATAGTCATATTTAACCTGAAATTTGATGAAAGGCAATTCCGTTGAGCAGTCCTTATCACTTAAGGAAAGAATTAAACGACTTATTCAGGCAGAGGATCCCGAGCCCGAAAACATTCAGGTTCTTTCTTTCTTCGAGAAAATCGGGGGAGAGGAAGGCGCAGAGATCCTCGCAGGGTATACACTGCCAAATCTCACAAGTCTTGATCTAAGCGACATGGAGATTGGCGGTAACGGCGCCACCAAGCTCTCCAACAACCAGACTTGGTGCAAATTAAAACAGCTCATTTTGAAAGGGAATAAGCTGAGAGATTCAGGAATTAAAAGCTTGGCTCAGAATACAACCTGGGAGAAGTTAGAAATTTTAGGTTTAGCTGAGAACGCTATCGGCTGTGAGGGAGCCACGGCGCTGGCTGCGAATACGACATGGAAGAACCTCCTACAATTGCATCTTACCTCTAATAAAATTGGCGAAGAGGGAGCGAAGAAGCTCGGAGAAAATATTACTTGGATGTCTCTTGAAATGCTCTTCCTAATGAATAACCGAATCGGCCCCAAAGGCGCGTCCAGACTCAGTTCAAATTCCTCCTGGGTCAATCTTCGAATGCTTTCACTATCTCTTAACAATATTGGTGACGAGGGCGCTGCGAATCTCGCTACCAATACCTCTTGGACCAATCTCCAGACCCTCGAGCTAATGGCAAACAAAATCGGCCCAGCAGGTGCGACGAAGCTCGCCTTGAATGCTTCTTGGGTTAATCTCAAAGAGCTGGATCTGGCACAGAACGATCTTGGAGGAGAGGGCGCTTTTGGACTCTCAGCAAACAAGTCCTGGCAGAATTTGGAGACGCTCAATCTCTCAAACACTAATCTCGGAGACAAGGGTGCGGTTGGGCTGGCAGCGAATACTTCCTGGGGAAAACTGAGGCTGCTTAATCTGCAGCATAATTCGATTGCCGATGCGGGAGTCGCAGCGCTTTCGGAGAATAAAACCTGGACCGAGTTGAAGATCCTATATCTAGGTGGAAACATGATTGGCGACTCCGGAGCAGCCAGTTTAGGGAGTAATACGATTTGGACGAGCCTCGAAGAGCTGGATCTATCTCATAATAGCATAGGAGACGCTGGCTTGGCCAAGTTATCCTTGAATGAGACTTGGAGAAAGCTGGAAACGCTTGTGTTAACCGGAAATAAGTTCGGAGATGAAGGAGTGTCTGAGCTCGGAAAGAACAAGAGCTGGAGCAATATTGGAATAATTGAGTTCGCTGATATTATGGTGAGTGGAAGAGCGTGTTTAGAGTTGGTTTTGAATCCGTTCTGGCCCAAACTTCATTCAGTGGAGCTGCTAAAAGACGATTTAGGAATAGCAGCCATAAAGGCCATGGCCATTATTTCAACGAGGGACCTAGATGCGCTTGATCCCATCGAAGAGGAGGAGGAAGAAACTGAGTAATATGTAAGTTGAAGGGAGTGAGTGAGTTTTTAGTTATATAGGAAATTTTTGTCTCATAGCCGTGACTAATTCAATATCTAACCAGAAAAAGAGAGAAGATTTGCTATCTTCCTCGTAACCTGTATTGATTTTTAGATTTGACTCAAAAAAAACAGCTGTGTTCTTCAGGAGGGTTAGTAACTTACATATTGTATACTGAGGGCCTCTCTAAATTTGCATTTTTATCATTGAGGTGATATTTTAAAATAGAACTAAAGCAGGATAGGACTTTTTTCTAAAGGCTCGAGGAGAATATTTTCGTGGTACGAATTTACCGAAATTTGGTGTTCCAGAAATTCAGCTTTTATTCAGAATAGTTGGTGTAAATTTTCAGTAAAAGATAAAGATATTCTCCTTTATTAATCGAAAATAGAACACAAATTCCAGAATTTTAAGAATTTATCCAAACTCTTCTTCACGAACAAACTTCGTTTATGAAGAATGAATCTAAGTCCTTACTCTTCCATTAAACAAGAAAAACTGCTTCGCTTTGAAAATTTTCAGCCATTTTGGTGAATAAGGCCGTAACTCATAACTCATCCTCCCACGATCTTGTTGAAAAAGCAGCAGATTCAGGTCTTTGGTACTTTTTTATCTCAAAAAGAAGTAACTTCTTCAAAGAAGTCAAAAATTATGGAAATATTTAGGAAATAATCAGAAAATGTCTCAAGTGGTGTCACTAGCGAGTAATATTGGTTCCGATATGATGAACCAAATCAGGTATTTACTGATTTGATTCGTAGTTTCGTCATGGGAACGTCTCTCAGTGGGATTAGGTTCATATGAATGACATTTTATCAGACAACTTATTAAAGGAGCTTTCTATAGATATTCTGACTGCTGTATTAAATAAATTGCTGAGGTGAAATTTATCTGATCATGCAAAATTCGGCATATTGTGGGACGATAAGTAATCATCTCTGTCTTTACAAATTCAAACTAAACTCCGAAAGCTGATGCAAATAACTTTAGAATTGCTCGAGTGAGCGACATCTCTCAAGATATTTCCATTTATGAAGTTGGAACAGAAAAAAGCACAAGTTTTTTGGGACATATGGAAGAGAAAGGCAGCAAATCATAATTTAATGAGCTTAACGCATAATTTTAGACTCCTACAAGCAAATTGCAAAGATTCCGAATACAAATTTGTTGATTTGCTCTTCACATGTCTACGAATCATCAGCATCTTTTACCGTGTTTGACTTATCCAACAATAAACTTGTCTATCGATCGCCTGTATTGAAAGGACGTAATAGCATTGCTGATATTGAAATGAATACGAAAACCTATTTCATTTAATCAGGAGCTGGAGATGGAGGTATTGCTGTCAGCCATAAAACAGGCATTGCTGGTGTTGCTTCAGTTAATCCGCTCGCTCAATACTACCTTTTTGATGGGTTTTCGCTTTCAATTCTCAGAAGATCAAAGTGGAATCGACTTCAAAATTGTAAGATTCTTTGAGCCTTGTGGTTTAATATCAATGAAAACATTAGCACTCATAACGACGCTTTCTATTGATCCTCAAGATAAAGTTATTGCCACGATGGATTGGCATGGAACATGTCTAATTTCAGACTTAAGGACTGATTTACGACTCAATGACATCAAGCTTGATGGCGAAAGTATAAGACACAGCAGAACCGCACTCACTCTTCATTGATTATGCATAGGCTATGTTAATCGATGCCAATGGAACCCTTTGACCGATAAGCAGCTTCTCGCTGTGAAATACGATCAAAATAAACTGGATGTCTATGACCCAGAGAAGAATGCGCTTATTTTCAACAATTCATTTCGATTGAAGCAAGGTAAATACACCGTGTTACACGCCGGCTTCAAGAACGAAAGATACATGTAGAGCTTTTTGGATTGATTGGCATCCTGAAGGCAATCTAATCACATCTTGTGACATCAACTCAGCAATTATGATTTTTGATGTCAGGACAGGGAGATGTGAGAAATATCTTCACACGATCCATAACGGTAAAGAGATTTCGTTCCCAACCAATAAAATGGTTCAAGGGGAGGAAATTTACACAGTCAAATGGGATCCTACCGGGAAAACTTTGATTAGTTCCTCAAATACGCTGGTCAAAGTGACTGATATGAGCACTGAAAAGGTTGTTTATGGCATAGAAAGACTTGCGGGAAGTAAATATTTTTATTTGAAGACGAAAATAACATCTGCACATAGAAAATAATGTCACTGTTTTTTAAACGTTACTAATCCACTTAAGAGATCAATCAACGAGCAGCATTCTCAGGACAACGATAATTAAGGAGAGTATCGCAAAGTTGGAGATTCGCACTCTTAGCCATTTATACAGCCTTTATGAATTATTTGAATATCCAATAGAGTTGATAAAGGCGGACTGGTCAGCAAATCTAGCAGTCTGTCCATTTACAATGAATAATATTCTTCAATAAATTTGAATGGAAATGTGCATGGGAAATGTCCTAGGAATCTTGGGGATCTTATTGAAATTAGTAACTTTCTTCTGCTATTTTCAAATCTTCTCTCTTTTTTTTGAAAAAAAAAAAATTCCTTGCTCTCTGAAAATAAAGTTTAAGTCTGAAATTCGAGTTTATGGATTAGCCGAAGAGATTCAGTAAGCGTTTTTGAGATAACAAACAAGGGTAAGGAACGATTTATTCACATCGAAGGTCTCAAGTTGAAGTTGGGCATGATACCTTCATTTAGTTATATTCAAATGTTGACTTTCAATTAGTTTTGGTATCCTGAACATTTACGAAGTAGCAGAGAGCTCCTATCCTGAACTCCCACGAATGATATGCAGTTTTCTCAGGATTTACGCTCTATAGGCCTTGCTCAAAAACATTCCCATTCAACCAAATAGAGAAGCTGCAAAATGAATAAATAGCAAAGAAATTCTCTATCCGGATCTAAAAAGGTTCAGCTTACTCTGTCGGCAGAGATCTGCAAATTTTTAATCTTTAGATTTTCCTATCGAATAAATAAAAGTAGGATGCACCAAAGTCTGAGAGGATGTCACGAGTAATTTGTAATTGGTGAAAAAGTTCCTCTTCAAACTAAACAGGAATTTACATTACTTCAAAAGGATACAACTTTGAATATTCTCTCAACAATCAAAAAATTACGTATCGCTTCAATGAGGGCGGTGATACTTTGAATAGACTTTTAAAAAAATTTCTTTTCTTTTACTGAGCACATAATCTCCAGATTAGAAAGACGATCAACATGTTTTGACCGAGTGAATACTGACTTTAAATTTCTGTCAGGAATCACCCGTATCGATATCTAACTAAAGAATGCGAAGTTGCTTGGATTGTGATGCGATTCAGTCCCTTTACGATATGGGGGAGCCAAAAAGCAATCAAAGAATTTAAGGCTGTCCTTATCAGCTCGCTCTTTATTTGCCATACTCAAATTAGAGTTATTCTCTATTCAAGATCGAACAGGAGAGTACTGATGGAAAGAGCTGGTACCGGCTTCGAAAGGCAATTACTACAGACAAAGTCTATGATATCAGAACAGAAAAAGTTATTTTATCTTCACAAACAGCTGACAGAAGGAAATTTTCCAAATGCTTCACAAATTAATGATACTGACAGGCATTTCTGTACGCTCTTGTGACAGGGGAGTTTTTTACGTTAAGCGTATTTTGAATATTGAATTCAAATACAGGGATATTTCTCACACGTAAAATCTCATATCGTTTACACAAAAGTTCTTACAGCTAGAATCACCTAATGGATAATATGATTGACTTCTGCGAAGATGTGTTCAACTAATCAAATGGTTCCTGATCCAACTTCACTCTCAGTTGGATAACTCTCCGTAGAGGTCTTACGAAGGTATTTATTGACGATCGTGCTTGAGAGGCTGTAGACAATCTTTGTTTAACGGTAGTGTTATTAACGGGCATGAAAGTTCTCAAAAAGGGAGAAGGTCATAGTTATTCTTTTTCACTCCAATCGAAAGAGTTCCTACTCTTTAATCGATTTAGCAAATAAAATCCTTTTTTCTTCTTTCAATGAAGTAAACGTCAGAAAAAACGGCTCATTTTTTTTTTTCCTGTGTAGGTTTTAGAAATCCAGGATTTTAAATTTTTTTGATAGACTAGCTTGTCCACTCGTTGTCCGATGCGTTCAATGTCCATAATTCTAGCTAATGAGCGTGGTCCATTCTGAGAAGCGCCCCTTGTTTTCGATTGTCATTGAAGAGAAATTTTCCTTAACGCACTTAAAAACACTGGCTGAGACACCTAAAACTCTGAAAAAATAAATTTTATGTAAGTTTTAAGTCAGCATCCAGAAATGCCTATTTTTCACATCTTCTTTGAATCCAACGCCAGACTCAGGCTCAATTTTTCATTCTTAGCGGTTCGTTGGACCCTTCTTTATCTTGCGGTCAGATTTTTTTTTTTTTCCACCTCTCTCTTCTAACCCGTTATTTAATAAAACTAATTTTCGCTTCAGGGTGCACTTTAAATTTCTGTACTGAATTTGATCCTTAGGCTCAGAATTTCTTTTCAGAGCTATAATCAACTTTTAACCAAATTTTAATGGAAACCTTTGCTTCGCTGTTCGGAGCCTTGCTTTGCAGAGACTCAAGAAAGTCTGACTCAATATACACGACAATAGAGGCTCGTTCTCAGGCACCAAGAAAAGAAGTACTATCAACTATTCATCATTTGCCTAATTTCAAAATCAAGACTAAGCATCTTGTTCTGGACCTTGATGAAACACTGGTTCATACAAAAGTGTCTCAAGCTGATAAGGCCCCAAAGGTAGAACCGTAGTTGTATTCCGAAGAATCTAATCCGAGCGTAATAGGACAAAAATGATGAAGATGCCACACTTACCATCCTCCCAAGGCCTTATCTGCGCACTTTCCTTCTAGAAATGTCCAAGCACTACACCATCGTGATCTATTCAGCCAGTTCCAAGCAAGTAGATTGAATCACAGTCATCACGATAATCATATATTTGCACTAGTACGTCAAGAAAATCCTTGAAGCTCTTGGCATTGTGTCTTTCATCGAGCGAGTACTCCATCGAGAAGACTGCGTTGATACTTTACGAGGAATAATGACTAAAGATCTTTCGATATTGAATGTTTCATTGAAAAACGTGCTGCTGATCGATGTAAAATAAGTGGAAATGATGATGATTAACCTGGAATCATAGGACAATAAAAACAATTCGATTTACCAGCCTGAGAATTTTTACCTGATTGAACCGTACGTCGGCCAGAAAAACGATCGAGTGTTGAAGGACTTGATTCCTTTTCTAAAGGACTTGGCAACTGAGGAAGATGTTCGTGATGTTGAACAAAAGTATCGAGAATATTTGGCCAAGGCAGAAGCTGAGAAAATGAGCAAATTGAATGATCTGTCATTGGTAGCCAAAGAACAAATTACTGAAGTTTCATCTTCAGCGGAAACACAGAATACTGATATGACATCCACCGCCATTGCGCAGGAAGTATAAGGAGATATTTATATAAAGGTAATAATAATTAAGGCAGATTGAGGTGCATAAGTTAGGAGAACAAAGCTTATTGAAAAAGCTTTGAGAAAATAATGATTGAGGGGTTTGGCTAGAAAAATACTCATTTAATGTGTATTTTCCTTCTTTTTTTTATATCGATCAACAAGAATTACTGAATATGAAGTTTACTAATCGATTGAATATGAGAGAAGTAACGCTCCCGAAATGAGAAAGTAAGGAAATTCCTACTTTAGTTTTTTCGAAATGCCTAGTTTTACGCCTCAAATAGATGCTCGAAGTACTATGTCTGCACTCTATAATACATTTAAGATTGCTTTAAGCGTTGAAGATAAAGACTTTTCTCAAATTAAGTCAAAGTTTAATATCTTCTAATTTCAAGCGAATCCTACCTGGTTATTACATCTGAAAGTAAGGGAGAGCGCTAACAATGATCTTCCTTCCTAATCGCTCCACACATACCATGGAACATCCTAACATTATTAATAGAATATTAATTCAAAGCGTCAATATTAGTTAAGCTGTTTTCTCGAACCTACCACTTAGCAGTCCCAAAAAATTTGCTTTCGGTGAAATTTTTGGCTAATATCTACTGGACATAGTTTTTATTCTAATTCTTCGAAATAAACATGAATGTTTTAGCTCCAATTTTTCTACACACTTTTCTAGAACCGACAGCCCTTCATCAATAGAACAAGATATTACTTTCCATTCATGACAAAACTTTTCTTTAATTACCAATTTGACCAAAATATGGCAATTTAGGCCACTTATTTTACAAGCCGGGATATTATGTAATAGTTCTTAAGCTTTGCTCTCAGAGAGCAAACCCAAAAGAGCCTCCTACATTAACCAACAAGCCATATTCTGTAAAGTTTTCCAAATAAATTCAGCCTACTGGCGAAAAAGACTTTAAGCGTTAGAATTCATGATTTCTCGAAATATTTTGCAGTAACTTACCGAATTGCCTCTCTTTACTCCAGTAAACAAATTTTCGCAGGCAACATGACTTGATCATGCGTCGTAGACTCGCATTAGCACTGAATATCAGTACTTAAGAAGATTTAAAATAAATTCGAAATTCAGCTCCTATTAAATAATTTATTTCCATCTCATGAGTTTCACTCTCGTCGTTCCGAATTCCAAACAGGTTCGCATCGGAAAGTGGTCTCTGCTTGAAGTCCTCGGCACAGGCGCGACCTCAACAGTCTACCTTGGTTACGATCCCGAGACTCGAAAATACGCTGCGATAAAACTCTTTAAGAAAATTGAGCCTCGCAACATCTCCGCTGTCAAGAACGAGATGCAGATTCAATCGAGTCTTAAACACGAGTACATCCTCCGACTCCAGGAATACTATGACGACTTTAGCGAGCAAAGCAAAGGCATGGTTACAGCGTCGTTTGTGGTCGATTATGCTAGGGGCGGGGATATACTTTGGTTAATTCAAACGATCAAAGTGTTTCCTGAGCGCCTTGCTCGTACCTATTTCCATCAGTTAATAGACGCATTGGAATACATGCATAAGAATTCGATTGCCCATCGAGACATCAAGCCTGAGAATATCATGCTTGATGACAACTACTGCATTAAGCTAGCGGATTTCGGATGTGCTGCTAAGTTTTCTCCTTCGAGATGCTTCAACACGCCCATTGGGACATCGAAATATTTCCCTCCTGAGGAGCATCTTGGGATTCCTTATGAAGGACCTGCAGCTGACCTCTTTGCCACAGCAATCGTGCTGTTTGCTATGGTGGTCGGACACATGCCGTTTATCAAGGCTGTGCCTGATGATAATATCTACAGTCTCTTGTTCAGAGGAAAAATTCAAGCTTTTTGGTCGAAGCATGAAGAGATCGCCAAAACGAAGGGAATGCTAAAGGGCCTAAATAAAGATTTCAAGAATTTACTCACTAAAATGCTCGATCCGAACCCTAGCAAGCGACCTACGCTGCAAGAGGTGAAAAAAAGCACTTGGTATAATGGACCTGTACTACAGAGGACAGAGATTACGAGACAGGTGAAAGAATTGCTGTAGATACTAAATTCGAGTGTCAATAAATTCTGTTAAACTTGTGGATAGAGGTCGATTTGGAGATGTTGTTGCTCCAAATTTCCCGTTTTTGAAAGTCAAACGAAGACTTTACGAGATAAAGAAATTATAAATAATGTCTAAAGACTTGCTGAGTTGATATCTTTGTTTTTTGTTAATAGAACCTGAATGTCTATATTGTACAGCAGATTCAGGTAATTAATTCGATTTTGTTAATTCATTTTGATACTAATTCATTAATCAATTAATTAATCTTACATGTTGAATTCAATCCTATGTAATATGTGGATATTTTTGCATACCATAAATAAACTCTGAAATTTGTTCTTTTAGCGATTCAGGGCGTTTTCGACTCTCACTTCCTACATTCGACGATGCTCACAACGAGATAGAGTTTAATTGAAGATTAGATTTTTCGCTTCTAAACATTACGGATTGTTTTCGCTCGACTGCTCAATTAATACAAGATGGGACGACAATACAATTCTGATAAGATAAGTTTTGGTTGGGATCTGATTATGAAGCTGTTTACCACTCAATTATAGATTCCTTTTTATATTTATATAAGGCCGAAATATGGAGGATGTTCGATACTGCCGATTTCATCAATTATTTACATAGACATCACACTCACTATGAATGATACTGCCTTTTGAGCCTATCACTTCAAATTTTTGCATCTTTGCATCTCCGCTGTATAGACTTTCAATGCATCATTCATGCCCAGACCAAAATCGAGGTTCGATATCTTTTTAGTGGAGAACATTTGTCCGATTTTTTGGCTTGCTGTGTTATACTTCTGATTTGCTACCATGGTGCATTTGGTGTAGTCCATCTCTTTGTCCTCTGATTCAGTTGCAGCAGGTAAGTCAGCGGCGAACTCTTTCAAGGCGAGGTCAGATATCTCTCGATCTGCTCCGAACGCACATTTAAGCATTCCTTGCCTGTACTTTTCTGTTATTCTACTGATTTCAGCATTGTAATTGCTGACCGCTCCTTTCATTTGTCTGGCCATCAAATCCCGAAGTTCCTTCTGAGTCTGATTACCCACTCTGTATCGGCACTCGTCTAGACTTTCTCCAGCTACTAATGTTGCGAAGGCCACAACAAAAAGGCAGACTGTCAAAAATTTTCTCATCGTTGAGTGATTTATGAATTTATATGGAGTTATTCAAAATTGATCTTGATTTACTTTGAAGGAGTTCACAAAATTTACTCTATTAGTCTTCATCGATTAAGCAATATATTCTGTGTTTAATATAACAAGGTCTGCTTAACAAAGGTCCCGTATGAAATAAAATTGTTTCTCCTGTGACTGTTCTGCTTATAATAATTAAACACACAAGTAGTCACAAATTTCTAATAAAACCGTTTCAGTGATCTTTTTTTCAGATGATGAAGACGAAAACAAGTACGCCAATATAATTGTACGCCTTTCAATTCAAATTACTATAGTGCTGACATGATAGAATAGATTCATAATGCAATTTTATCATTTATTAAGGTAGTCATGCAGGTAAGTTAGCGGCCTTCAGTAGGGAAAGCGAGAGCAGAAATTTCGGATTCTTGGTTTTCAGTTGGGCTTTTGGGCATATCTTTCTTAGCTTTGACTGTTATCCTGTTGATTTCTGCCATCGTATCCTTCACTGTTAGTTCTCGCCGATTGTTTGATAGAAGTTTTTCCAGCTACTTATGCTGCGGATGCCACAACAAAGATACAGACTTCGTCTCATTTTCGAGTGATATCTGATTGTATTATAAAGTAATTCCTGAATGTATTATTGAGTTAATTTACAGTAATTCTTGAGCCACTTCTTGAGGAAACTCACAGTTATTACTTAGGCCGTCTTAATCAAGCGATCTATTCTAAAATTCAAGCGCAACCAGCGAAAATCTTTGAAACCAACGCAATCAAAATGATCTCATTCAACACAGCAAGATGGAAATTTAAGGTATAGAGGAATAAAATTTTGCTCAATAAGTCGCATGCAGGAAAAAACAATTTATTATGAAAATGAAAAATGGCACTTTCGGAGTTGGAAATAAGAGGTCCTTATTGGTTCTGGCTTTGATTCAGGACAAATACAACTGTGGTGTTTCAAATTTTTTCAGTTTATTATGATTTTATCACACTGTTTGCTTTCCATGTTTTGTCTATTGAGTCTTCACCTAACAGCAAAATCATTCTGAACAACCAGCGGAGAGGTCAAACTTCATAACTTTTTATAAGGTATTTCGGTGCAAAGCTTTATCATATCAGCGCATTATATGATTTTGGCTGTCCTCTCAAATTTTCTCATGAAGAATCTTTTGATCGATTGGAATGAGCATGGTCCAATGCAGGTAGTAAGATCAGATAAGCTTCTGCAAGGTCAGAATAGAATGCATTGCTTTCCAGCTTAATCGCAATTTGGAAAAGAGAAAAGACCGAAATAAACTTTCAAGAAATGATGAAATATTCTTATTGCTGGTAATGAAAGAAAGACTCACAACACAACAGAGATATCAATAAACTCTTTCAAGAATAAGGTTGCAAATTGTCTTTTTCAGATATGCTTGAGAGACGAGCAATTAAGACAATCTTTATTTTATGCATTTCACTTCAAATTATATAACCATGACGATAAGAACAGTTGTATATGTTGAATTGTATCACTTAACCTCTAAGCCATAACGTTAGTGATGACTACCCTGCTGCTTGTTCTTATCGAATCACATTATTTCAAATTCTTGCATCTTTGCATCTCGGCCGTATAGACCTTCAATGCATCATTCATACCGAGACCGAATTCGACATTTGATAGCATTTTAGCGGTGAACTTCTGTCCAATTTGTTGGCTTGCAAAGTTATATTTCTGATTTGCTTCCAGGGTACATTTGGTGTAATCCAGCTCATTGGAGATAACAGCAGGTTCAGCATCGATTGATAGGAAATCTTTCATAACGAGGTCAGATATCTCGAGTTCTCGCCCGAACACGCATTTCATCATTTCTTTCCCAGCTATTTCTGAGATTCTGTTAACTTCCTTGAGCGCGTCCTCTAAGCTTATCTCTCTTCTCACTTGCTTGTCCATCACTTCCTTCATTGCCTTTTGAGTCCAGTTGCCCACCCTTTCTTGGCATGTTTCTCCAGCTACTAGTCCCATAAACGCGACAGCGAACAGGCAAACTATCAAAGTTCTTCTCATTGCTGTGTAAATTTGAGTTTTTTTCTTTTTATCAAATTAATCCGGGCTGTTCTTGAGTTGCTTTAAAAGGAATACAAAGCTTTAATAAACATATTATTTTTTTGACTCGTTCATGGAGAGCAGAAGCAATTGAGCGCTTATATAAAGCAACCTTAGATATTCCAATAGCCAGTTTTTCTCACTGGCCAATAACA
>ENA-UOTZ01000404-UOTZ01000404.1-compost-metagenome-genome-assembly--contig:-NODE-404-length-36799-cov-13.129786_pt1 | contig 36799 bp, 23 predicted proteins | sample MGYA00238144_ERZ746983 | MGnify/ENA primary metagenome ERZ746983 (study PRJEB28759, sample SAMN06268863) | compost metagenome | isolation source: single cell | place: USA: California, Emeryville, Joint...
GAGTATTTTGTAAATGCCTGTGGTTAATAGGTTGAAGATGATGTGTAGTCTAAAGCACTTATCAATGGTTTAAATCAATAAGAATGCCTGCAGGTTTATGAATGAGTTCAATCGTTAAAAATACTACATATGGAATGAGCTTATTTTGAGATCTTGCATTATATATTCTCAATCCAAAGCGAGGTTTAATAGCGTTGAATCAAATGAGCACGAAGCAATCGCAATTATAAATGAAAGAGAAAACCTTTCTACTTTTGTTTCTTGTGATACCAAAAAGTTGTCATAAAAGAGCTTCTGAAGTACTTATTAATTTGTAAAAATACACCTTGCATCTCGTTGTAGACACAACATAATTCAATCTTAACATTTAGAGTTACAAATTCCAGCCCCAAAAAAAGAGAAAAAGTAGTTTTAATCTTCCAATGAGACTAATGATAATCAATATAAGTCATTGAGAGGCGAAACCTAACTTCGGTCAATAAATTTCTTTTTAATGATGCTTTACACAGCAAACCGGAATTCAAATTTGATAAGCTGTATTGTTTGAAATCCTTACTACATATGCGCATGAAGCATAATAATAAAACGAGACTCTCGAAGAGTATTGAGACATGAAGAGCAAGATTAAATGTGTGTACTCGAACTTAGATGAATGGAGCAACGAAAAGAGACTTAATTAAATGACGTTCCCATTAGACCTCTTGGATCTCTGACTAGATTATGGTAATCTGACAAGTGGGCCATCTCTTTCGTAACGCTATCGCTGCCTCTTTACCAATATTATTCTGTGATAAGTCGAGTGTATAAAGCTTTGGCCAATTCGATTTTTCACTGAGTAACGCAGCACCCAGATTACTTACGGTAGCTTACCAGATGATAAAATCTACTTGAAAAGAAGTTCAATTATAGTTCAGTCAATAATTTCTCCAACAGAAACCATTTCCTTATTTCTTCTTGAAAAATGAAATGTAGACTCACCAGTAGAAAGAAATGTGCGTTTCTTTGCGATGTTGCTCTATGAAATAAGTTATTCTTTTTGACTGCATAAGAATGGCAAGATTACACGAGGCATAGGATGCACAAAATTCCTCATCATATATTGCCAATGAGCGCGAAGAAATTATCAAGAGCAGTTTTCTGATCCGAAATAAATCCTTTGAATCGAATATGATACCAAAAAGTTCTCAAAGACGCTCGGACGGTCCTTGTAAGAAAACTAGGATCGACAGAGATTTAGAGATTATATTACCTATCCAATAGAATTTCCTCTTCAATCGGTTGAATTGAAATCTTAAGTGTAGATAGTATACAGAATGAAGAAGAGAAGAGCTAAAGGAAATGGTGAATATGTTTGAGCCACTCGACCTTCTTCGGTTCAAAGTTCGAATAACTCATTGCATTAACGAAATGGTTTCGTGAGAATTCTAGATCCCAGTCAATGAGCTCTTTGCGGAGGCTTTCATTGGTTATTCTGTTGTGATGCTCATAGAACCACTCGTAACTAACCTTCATTTGATTTATCTCAATTAGAGTTATGACAACAACATGCCCCGATCGTTTTATGGACCCTTTTAATATGGGCTCTAAAACGTGCTTTGTTTACTCAAGGATCTTAAGAAGGGAACTTCATGGCAGGGGTGTTACAGTATCAGATTCTTAGACAAATCAATAGATTCGAGGTTCAGAAACGAGTATTCTAATACGACTTCTATACCAACATTACCAATCCGTCTGGAGGATAGATCCAGCATCTTGATCTCGTTTTTATGAATAAAAAGTTTATTCGGAGTTACACAGCAACGCAGTTTCGTGAGCCAATCTTGCTTCTTCCACCAATTTCATTTCTCTGACCCATGAATCGAATGAATCTAGTTTGCGAAAGGTGTCAAATGGTAGAAAATGGAGAGTATTTGCACATGAAATCTAAGTCATTTATTTTCAGTCCTGCTGATTATCATACTGCAATATCCCAGTTCATTTCCTTCTTTGCTAAACTTGTCAGATGACATATTCTTCAATATTCACAATAGCATGATTTTTCGCAATAGCTAAGAGTTTTAGTTCGAGCTAAGTAGTGTTCACTTCTACAAACAACAACCACGTCTCAAATTCTGAGGTGAACGATCCAAGTCATTTTTGGACTGAACCAGTTTTAAACTCCATGAAAAACTTCAACGGGCACGTGTACTTCGCCGAAGTCTGGCAGCTCCCTGCGTTTGGCTAAAATAACAAATTTATGAACATTAATTATGACTGCTCTGGCGACACTTCGTCCTCAAATGGGTTTTGCTGAGCTACTGAATAAAAATTCGCTATTCCTGCTAATACGAGTAACTATCTTATTCTTCTCTTGCATTACGAATCAAGCCAAAATTCGTATCTTTCTTGATTTTTGGTTTATACAAAGGCAAATTTAAATGGACTTCGCAGATATTAACTCAAATCATTGCTAGTCTTTTTTAGAATTTTATCCGTTCATAAGATTAGTCAAGATGGTAGAATTTTCTTCCAATTAATGCAATTTCATCCTTTCAGCAAAAATAATGATGACTCATCTAGACGCCTCGTTGACTTGTAGTTTTCATATTAGAGAGACCATCCTCAAACTACATCAAGAAAAAAAAAAAGGATTTTGTTGGTGATAGGCTCATTCAAATTCTCTCTGAAAAATTAATTAATACAGCCTCAAGCCCAGACTCATCAGAGGAATTTAAGTAAATTGGATTTTCTTTTAAATAAAAATTCCAAACCAAAAAGGAAAAGATAACCACTACCATGAAAGCCTTATTTGCATTACTTGCTTTTGCTGCACTCCTTGCCCTTGCTAATGCTCAAGGTAAGCTTCTCCTCATCATTCTCAAGTTCAACTGATGCATTATCATTATTCTAGAAAGAAACAGCGATCGCAGCCCAGGCATGCGCGGTAAGCACCCTCTCTCATTTAAACACACTCAATGAATTCACAATAGATCTTCCTGGTTCAATCAAAGATGTTGATGTGAGCAATGTTGACAAAGAAACTGCAGATCTTCTCTCAAAAACTGTCCTCTATGTGAATGAGAAATATCCAAAACTTGCTGCCTCATCGAACGCTACTCCTCAGCTCCTCAAAAGAACCCGTCAAGTCGTGAATGGACTTAAATCGACTTTTACTTTCAAAATCCCAGTTCAAAATAGCAACTCATATCTTTACTACGCTGAAGTCTTGAATGCTCCTTGGACAGGCCAAAAAAACAAAATCACAAAGGCATGCGTTCTTGACCTGGCCACTGTTGAGCAATCATGCAGCGATGGAGACGAATGGCGCAATTTAGCTCTTGCAAAAGCTATTTGCTTCTAATCAAAATTCGTGTTACATATAGTTGGATAGTAATTGGAAAATTGAAATTGCTCCCCTATTGCATATTGATATCGGCAATTCTGAATTTATAGTAACTCGCAACTTCGGTTGTGAGAAAAACTTATAATTGCAAGAACATCGGTACCCTCTAACTTACAGTTTTCTTTATCAAATTTCCATCACATTTGAAATAGAACAGAAAATTAAGAAACTATCTTTGCTTGTACATGCTCCTATTATTATGATCTGTGAATGAAGTAGGATATTTCACACACGTAATCCTTTTAGAGATTTTTCTTTTCAGAGACTATTCTTTGAAAATTTAAGCTTAAGTTTAAAGCATAAAGCTTCGAAATTAACTGGCAATCAGCGGCGACGATTGTTGCCAGGCAAACAATGTGAGCAAAAATCCACTGGCATAGAGTTGAGTAAACAAATTTCATAAGGCACTACTCTTACTTCGTTGAAAAACTCCTTGAACATTAAATAGTTTCAGAATCAGTATATTGCTGGCGGTTAGACTAGAGCATAAAATCTCTCAACTCTTTTTCCACGCATACACCCAGCTTAAAATTACCTGAATTTATAATTACCGATACCGATATATGAGTCCAGTGAGACTCTGGAATTAAAAACTTCAAATAAATCGGTAAATTAATCGAATGAGAACCCTTATCGCCGTGCTCGCTGTTGCGACTATCTTCACCTTCGCCAATGCCTGTAAGTCTTCTTCTTTATGAACATATCTCTTAGCTAACTTGAGTAGCTGGCCAAATTATGGATGCTGATCTGACCATGGACAAGGAAACCGTCGAAGTTCTCCTTAAGGCTGTTCAATTCGTCAACACCAAGCATCCAAACTTCCATGCTTCATTGACCGCTGTCCCTCAACTCCTCAAGAAAACCACCCAGGTCGTTGCTGGCATCAAGACGACCTTCACCTTTAAACTTCCTCCAAGAGATGGTCATGCTTATCTCTACTATGCTGAAGTCTGGGATGCTCCTTGGATGGGTGCCAATAACCAAGTCATCAAAGCCTGCGTTATGGATTTAGGAAAATCTCTTCATGCTTGCGCTTCAGGAAACGAATGTCTCACCTTGGTGACTGAAAAGGGTACCTGCTCCACGGACGATAACTAAAACTTTTATGAAAATTAAGCAAAAGTTCATGATATTAATGTGGAGAGTATGTGATTTGACTATGATGACTCGCCATATTTGAAAAGTTGAAATTTGATATTCTCAATGTAACCTCTATAGAACTATGCACAGTATCAAAAATAATGATCAAAAATGATATCTTCTAAAAAGGGTTTTCATGAAGCAAGGAAGGTAATAAGTAATTACATGCGGTCATTAGTCTTTTCTGATATCCTAATTTAAATTTCGAAGACGGAATAATTTTTCGTAAATTCTCTTCAGCAAGAGGATGCCCATTCGGTGGGTTTTTACTGGAATAATGAGAAACAATGAACAATTCAGAGGAAAGAAGTATGAATGATGGTGGGCTTGGATCAATAGTCTTTTAAGCAATTTCTTGGTTGATGATAAATGCATTCAATGACGAGTATCCGAATAATTTGTCTTTCTCCTATCTGTCTGCATTTTAGCAGGGAGCGAGTAGAAATTGGCAAGTTTCTGCGCTAAAGCAAGCTAGCATATTGGATTTAGCAGAATCTTTTTCAAACTTGACAGTGCTATTTATTAACTGTAACGGTTAAGCTAAATAAAGCTCGCTAGTCGAGGACTAGTCGTCTTTCAATTCTTTAATCGAAGATTTCCAAGGCCACATCCATCGGATCAGTGCATAACTTTGGATTTCTATCAGTTGAGAAGCTAATTAACATAAAAATCGGTTCAATTTAATTACACAAACAAAACTGATCGAGCTCTTATGAAGCATCGAAGAGGTCTCCGGTCTAGAATACAGTTGGTAGATGAGATAAATGCTTGTTTAGAGACTCACGATCAGTTAAGCAGCATTAAGTATATTTTTAAATAAATACTTTAATCTCCCTGCGTACATATTGGAGGTCCTAAACCCTCTCTAACCACAACATTCCATTGGGTATTCAGAAACAGCTCTATTTTCATAAACACTGAATTAAGCTCTCATGTAATATTCCTGATTTTAAGTTTATCCTTGAGATCTCGAGCCAAAATTTGAATGGAAACTAAAAATCCTTAATCGAACCAGAATATCTAAAAAGACATTTAAAAAATGAGAATCCAAGCTTCAGAGAGTAGTAAAGTTTTGGATCATCAACCCCTTACTACTCAGGGATAGGCCAAAAAAGCTTCAATTCCCTGTCAATGGCTTCGAACCAAATTCACTAAAAAGTACTTGTTCATCTTTGCTGCTGGCTTCTACCTTATAATCCTCGTCCTCCCAATAAACATTATGATCAAGGCAGAAATTAATTATTTCGATCTTTACGACGTTCGTGGAGGACTCGAAGGAATTTACAATAGCATAGGGCACTCTCCTATCGTTGACGTTCAACTCTCATATTCTTGTAGTCCTGGCTACACGCCATATGATCTCGGGACTTGGCCCGGTACAATAAACTTTTGCTACGATTTTGGTACGATAAGAACTAACTACAATCGTTCCATGTGCTTCAATGAATATCTTTATGTATCAAATCAGACTTATCGGAATTGGCTCGAGAATCAAGTCTGTGTTAAGCGAGCGAGTGCTTTCAACAACGGGACGACTTCTTGTCCTACTGGATATATAAAATGCTATTCAGGGTTATGTATTTCTGGAAATCAGTGTCCTATCACCTTTGCTGAGATTTCCAGCACACCAGGGAATTATTCAGATGGAAGCAGCACGTTGCTTTCTAATGGAAAATATTTCAATATAAGAAGACAAGCAGATCGTCCTGGAATCGGGACATTTTCATTTAATATCGGCTAAAACACACCTTGTTTAAGCACGGAAGAAAGATCTCTACAAGTGAACTATGCTGCGATTAAAGAAGAAGCTAAAGGATGCGTAAGATACCAAGCCTACCCAAATTCTTCCACCATTGACGTTCAAAACGCTCTAAGCGCGTTCTCATCTCAACCTTGGTCTTCCGCCGCGACAAAGCTTCCATAATTTTCAAATACTTTGACGTCTCAAAGCGCTTATTTATCGTATTCACCCAGACTTGAATTGAAAGATACGCAATTTTGCCAGACTTTAAATTTAGCTGGGTTGTTGCATGCTGATAGTAAATTCGACTCGGCCTATAGTCTGACTGGATGGTTCCGTGCCGCCATTATCATTTTATTTGCTAATGGATGGCTTTGCATGATTCCAAGCGACAAAGGATTGAAGTTCAAGTATGGGGTTGTAGTCGCGGCCTTTTTGTTGTGATAGCAATTCTGCTGATCCCAGCCGCGATCATTTCAAAAAACAAAACGGATGACGTTTTCGAAGCGATGAGCAAGGTTGATTTCTTTTCAATCTCAGGTTGCTTCACCACCTCCGGTCCTAAAACCGCAATTCAAGACTACCTCGTTGCAATTTCGAATTTAGTGGGAATTCAGGAACTTTGGGCAACAATGGCGATCGTTGCTTGGGCTTTATTTGGTGTCGCTGTTTTCTTCCTTAGCTGTGGAGCAATGATGAAAAAATTGTAGTCTCATTTATCGTTTCGTTCTAATGCACAGAGCGATTCGTCGACAGTAATGTGATAGTCATCATATCTTTATGATATATCCATTGTTTGATTGATTGACTGATATAAAAATATGGTTTTGAGCTGAAACAGCATATCTTGTTGGCTCGATTGATTTTCAGAGCTTTAGTTTTAAATCTCGAGCAAAAACTCGGGTTCTCGAAATTGACAATAAAGTTTTTATTAGTCCTAAAAATGGGAATTCAATCTACCGAAGACCACGAGCCGCAATTACTTGAGCCCCACGTAAATCACAAAACAAAGACCCTGCTTTCAAATTTGCAGAAAAGTTCAGCACACGATCAGCTCATAAACTTGCAATCAGATTTAATTGCGTAAGCTAGATCTTTAGAAAGCTTTAATTCTTTTTTCATTTTTCTTAGTATAAGTTCCTTTTATTCTTGGTTGTTGAATTCTTGGGATTTATGTAGTTATGGTTACAATGAGAAGCACTCTCGTCAAAAAAATTAATTTGACGAACAAGTCCAGCCTTAAATTCATTATGACAATTCCAAACATGCGACTGCCTCTCAGATTTCAGTTTCTATTAAGTTAGAAGTGCCATTTTGAGGTTATCTTTGACTATTACAAACTCGCACGCAAGCATAGAAGAGTAAATTGACTAATCAGAAAGCTTTTCTATGAAAGCTGTGTTAGTTATCTTGACCAAGCGAATTAAGCTAAAAGTAAACCCACCAGACACCAGTATAATTAATAATATTCTGATTCACACCAATCAATCCTCCGAAAGGGTGAACCCGCCGGACAAAGTAGCCATATCGGTCAATGAAAGAATCCTATAGCTAGCAATGATAAAGTAGTAGATTCTATTTTCCACCAATTCATATCCTTTAGGAGTGTAATTATGGATAACACTAGATTAGTTTCTTCTAAGTGAAATTGAAATTAGAAGTTTTCTCTTACGAGCAGCAAAGATTTACATTTGGCCTTCTCATAGACAACAAAATTTGAGTCAACTCGGCTTCTGATTTGATTATTAATTTACAATACTAAACTGAATAACTGATGTTGAGAATGTAAATTACATTGAATTAGGCATTGAGATTGTTCATGATCTTATGATAATAACTAAAATTTAACTTCAATTTAATCATCTCTATCTAAACTAATAAGGAATTATCTACAGCATTCTTTTCCAGGGAAAAAACTGGAGGTGACTAGCTTTGACCGTACTCTATTTCTCGAAAGAACTTTTGAATAGGAGATGCATTTGTATGTAATTTTTTTAAGTAAAGCTCATGCGATGATAATATTGATTGCATTCAAATAGAAAATGTGGACATAAGTGATATTACAATAACAATGATATAGTAGACTTCGAAATATAAGGCTGTAACCCCATTATTTTAATCAAAAGCAAGTACCAGCTTGGAGGGCCAATGAGCGGCATTCATTGCCTGAACTGCAGGACTGTGAGGAGCTAGATAAGTCCAAAACGCAGGCCTTGACGACCTTGTTGACGGCGTTCATCCAAGGAGCGTGCCAGATTTCCGCATAGTAGAGGAAAGCGCTATCATTTGAGGTCGGAATTTTGAAAGTGTAAGTTCTTTTCAATCCATTGACCACTTGTGATGTTCTCTTGAGGAGTTGAACGTTGTGGCTTGAGGCTGAGAGATGAGGAGCCTTAATGTTCACGAACTGCACGATCTTGTCAAGGAGCGCGTGGACTTCCCTGTCATTGGTGTTTGGATCTTCATCTTTAACTCCACCAAGAACTATTTGTTAAAAAATGGAAAAAGTAAGGCACAGGTCGGATAATAAAGGAAGTTTCTTACTTTGTGAGTGGGCTATGACAACGAGGGTAGTGAGCGCTATGAGAGCGAATAGAGATTTCATTTTATCGAAATTTTGTAAAATTTTATCGAATTATAAATTTTGAAGTGGTCATGATTAAAAGGGTGTCGGGAGTCCAACGCATGATATTGTAAATGGACTCTAATTGAAGAAAAATCGAGGTTTGACGGTATGAATCGATGAGGTCTGTATTCTTTGGTGGAATTCGCTTTGGATCCCGAAGGAACCGAAAAGACGCAATAATGGATGTGGCTATTAGAATCTTGTTCCTCACTGGTTGCTTTCTCATAGCGTCTTTCATATTAAATTGAGAAACCTAAATCAGAATCAAATCAATTCTCAGAAAAGAAAGGTATAGAACAGGATCAGAAATACTGATTTCGAAGGAAAAGAATTTTGTCCAGTACACGGATCTTAAACTTACTGTATCCAGTTGAACAGTTGTATACGTTTGAGACGAAAAGACTGAGAGCGTGAGCTCTGCTCGCTTTGCTCTCTAGATAGAGCTCATAATTTCGTGTTTTTGGAGCTAAAAGCTTATGCAAATTAGTGTTTTCTCATAGTTTATGGGAATCTAGAAATTTAGAGTTTAAATGGTTTTAAAAGCAAAAAGAAACGGTTACAACGAGCAGATGGTAGAGGATGTTACGAATTCTCTATTAGCCTGTTGGATAGCGGTATTTTGATCTGCTTGCAATAGTCTATAAGAAAAATTTTTCAGGTGGAAATAAAGTTAATTGCGGTTACTGAATCGGGAGATTTTTATCTCTAAGTAAATTTATGAGATGAACAAAAATAAGCCTTGATGTAATTTGGCCTTAACCGAATGAAACCAATTATTTATATGAAGGATTTCATCATTTTCTCTTTAAAAAGTAACTTTTTTACTCTTGAAAAGACGTTGTAATTCTCAGTGGCATTGCTTAAATTCGCCAGATCACAGCTATAATTCATTAAAATTATCAAATTTTCATTTGTCAGGCCTATCCTGCAACGACAGCAGGTCTTTTTGCAAAAAGTAATTCCAGAAATTCAAATTCTTTTCCAATTCAAAGCCACCTTTATATTTCTGATCAACCTCTCAAAGTAAACCTCTATTGACCAAAAACTTCATATCTATTTTTTATTACTCTTACTAAGAAAAATTTAGAAAACCCAGTTTTATTGTTCTCTCTGAGGCTCAAAGCGACTCAAGTGATACTATTTATTCGAATCCGCTCTTTGCCTCATTTCAATATAAGATAAATTCCATTATTACGCAAAGATTTAATACGAAAAAATAAAACGAGGTGGCTAATCATCATTCAAAAGCCTCGTGCTTTTGTCTGTAACTTCCAGGTGGTAGCCCTCAGAGAGTCTCATCCACCCATACACTTTGGGCAGGAGCAGATAACCCGCCATTACTACAAAAAACAAGGAAAGATTCAAATTTACTAAATAAAACATCACAAAACCGCTCTTCGGTAAGTTAATAAACACTCCCGCAATCGCCGTAAACATCAGCGCCGCTACTAATTTCCTCGCGATGAGCTTAGTCAATCCCAGCGTCTCAGACGTTATCATTATATTAGTCTTCGCAAACATCAGCCCGATCACCGCAGCGAATGGCAGGGCTATCGTCACGCAGAGGTACAGCGACGTAGCGTCAATAGGGTTGTGTTCGGTGTAAATTCCGCATTGCTTTATCATATTCGCAAGCCAAAATTGCTTGTTAGCCGCTCTAGCGCTGTCAGTTGCAGCCAGAATTATTATCGGTAACGTCAGAGCAAGCAGGTAGAAAGTCGTTGCCATGATCAAGATCTGTAGGTTGCGAGATCTGTGTCTTCCGTCTAAGAAATAAAGGATAATGCTGTCGATCTTCCCGTCGAGCCAGTGGGCAGTAACAATGTAAGTTATGATCCCATAGGACCACCCAAGCAAGATCTGCTCAAAGCTGTGGGCTCCGAGGTAGATTCTCGAAATTCCTATTAAAATACAGGTGATTATCCCTGTGGCCAACCAAAGAGTTTTCCCGGTACTCCATTCTAAAATCTCTGGTCTTTGTAATGTGCTGACTTTTTGAACTTTCTTCTGTCTGTCGAGGTAGGGAGTTCCAGGCGTGCTTTCTTCGCTGCTGCGCTCGTAGTCGTAGTCTTCAATTTCGATCTCGTGAGTTAGAACCCGCTCAGCGAAAGATTTTGAATGATCTTCGTAAATGTAATATTGGAAGAGCACGAGAAAAGCGTAGAGGCTGATAAAAGCGTGGCCTGAAGGTCTGCCGTAATCAGTGACAGAGCATTGCATGAAAACCTTGATATCGGCCTCAGCCCACCAAGGTCGTGGCCCGCCGTAAATAATTTTGTTCAAGCCGATGATATAAGAGGCTAGTGCAAACAGGAAACAAATTTTGAATGGAACCCACTTGTCTTTGAGGACGAGCAGAGGGATTAAGGGGATGCAAGGGATTACTGGAAACCCTAAATAGGTGATGATGAGGAAAATAGTTTTATAAGCGACGCTCCCGTACTGCTGTTGGAATTTTCTCGTCAGTTGGTTGCTAGCGTCAAACTGCAAGTCCATGGTGAAAATGCTTATGACGATGTAGAGGCAGCTTAGAGCGAGCCCGACGAGAGAGAGGTAGTTGAGCTTCATTAGCTTTTAATAAATTGTATTAAATTCAGGAAAACTTGTGTCGAGTGTAAGGATTTGATTGAGAGTTAAAAAACGAATAAACAAAGCCTTAAAGCACAATGGGGTTCTTTAATGCTAACGTTCAAGCCAAGCGAATTTTTTTTGATTTATTGTCTCTTATTATTCGCAAAAAGCTACTAATATTAAGGCCGAAAGTTGGAATGTTATGCGTGAAGGTGCATCTCAATGTTTAACAAAGTAAGAGAATGAGTTTCTATGCTCATTGGCAATGAGTTTTGATGCTCAGTGGCAATGAGTTTCGGTTTGGCAGGAGAAAAATGAGTTTATTTTCTGATAGAAACCTTACTTAATTTCAAAAATTGAAACGAATTAATTTTTTTTGAAAATCTTCTTTAATTGGATACAGAAGTAAATTAATAGATTTTGTGATGATGAATTGAGAAATTGGTTTGTTAGTTCATTGTTTTCTGATGGTTTGGGTAGCATAGATACTCTACTGTTGCCGAAGAAAGCCATAGAAGAGAATCAAGGCAGTGGAATGCAGAGACCTGTAGAGTGGAAGGTGTCTATACTACTAAATTGTGAAACAAAGTGCTTGAGTGGTTAATCGTTCAATTTTCCTTAAGAATGTACGATTAGGCTTCCTCTAAAGACGTAAAGGAGCAAGTTTTGCACTGAAAAGATCCAAAATTTTTCAAAATATTATTTAAATGATTTGAAAATATTTTCATTTAAGGAGTTGAGTGATTTGAATGAATCAAGTAATTTAGCAGACTTGGATTGAGAGTTATGATATTTTGAATCCTCATTTGCAGAGCACAACGAAATTCGCATAAAAGATACTAAGCCAATAATCTCGAGATTTTGGCGGGAATAGACTGATTTCTCTTTCGCAACAATTAGCCTGATGAACAAGAAAATACTTGGAATTTCGATTCGAGCAGAGTCGAGTGAAAAGAGGAAGTTTTCTGTTTTCTTGCAGCGTATGAATAGTATAAGGAAAGTTAGAATAATCCACCAAATATGAGTGATTCTCAACGACAGGGTTAACAGTTTCAGACAATATGACGTACTTGAAAGTCTACAGGAACAAATTTGATTATGATTTCGATGCAACCATTACTTACAAGCCAGAACAATTCAATCTTATGACAGCTTCTACTGCTTGCTGATAGAATTTGCGTGCACAAAGAACATAGTATTTTTGGAGTTGAAGTTTGTGATCCACGAAATCGAGAGCTCGAGAAGTTGAGATTTGCACTATCTTCAAAGCAAAGCCAAGAAAGAGCTTTGATAAGTCAAAACGAAATCAAGAACATTTTTCAGGCAAATGCATAACCAAGGTGTCACTCATTGAGTCCCAAGCCAATTATTTCCTCGGAGGCAAAGCCAAAAACTCATTTTATTATATTAGATAAAAAGGTATTTACCCAAAATCATTGTTGAAATCAATTGGGTATTTCGATTGCCATCAATTACGCGAGAAAGGAGACGCTTGTATATCCTCCGAATGACAGAGATCTATTTGATAAGTGAGTAGCACTTCATCTGCTGGATTTCATTTTCCAATTCAAACTTAAAACATGTTTTCTTAGTAAGTTTCTTCAGCATTTTCATTAATTTCATCTGTCTCAGAGGTTACAGGGCTCATTTCAAAAGGAGCTTCAAGATTAAGCGTCGTTGATATTCTTACTTCATGAACACAGAATTCTAAAATTTTAAACTTTTATTTACCTCTTTTGCTGAAAAAAATTGTTAATTCTGTTTGATAAACGCTCTGAAAGATTCTGAAAACTTCTGTAAGAACATTCTAAGATTCTAAAAAAAAATTATTTAAAATCTCCATCGCACATAAATACGAAAAAAAATCGATTATCACGCTCATGATTTAAGACTCCTTGATATCCTAAATAGGGCTAGTTTTTTCGATATTCTCGAGTCTATTTAAAAAATGCAGTGTTTGCAATGATAAATTTAATTGTCTTTAATCTAACCTGAGTCTTCTGAGAGGGAACAAAGATATACAAGCCCCATCAATGTATGCTTGCTTCCTACTAATTTGCTTGAGGTCAATTGATAATTTGAAAGAGAAATAAGCAATTCTGTCTAATTTCCTCAGTCTACCTAGTTTTTTTTTTCTTTCTTTCGAACGACTATTAATTAATTCATCAGAGCAAGTACCCACTCAACATTGCGCACCGCATTCCGACAGTGCTTTTTGAAATTTATCATCTAAACTAAGTTATGAGGATACTATTCAAAAAAAGAGAAAATGAGTGCATTCTATTCCAGGGTCAATAGACACATTTCGAGTCAAAACAGCTTAGAGGTACAAGCTGCTCGGAGCTTTATTGTACTGGTTAGACTGGTTCTCGAAGTTGATAACGTGAAAGAATTAGTTTCCAAAGAGAAATCAGAAAAAAATTTTCTTAATTCCTTAAATGCAATTTGTCGATGCCAGATGATGTCTTAGATTAATCAAATCCAATTTTGCCAAACTTTATACTATTTAATAAATTAATAGTTCATACAACTCAAACAACTTTTTTTCAATCAGCTTATTACTGTTAGCAGCTTTCCATCGTCATATGAGCTTTGGCTAGAAGCACCCTTTATACCTCAATTTAACACATTACTTGTCCCACTAGCCCAATATTAAATTTAATCAGATCTATAAAGATAAATTCAAAGTTTTCATTCTTTCTATGACTTCCTATTTCCCATTATCGTATATTCACATTTAGAACGCCGATGCAGCTCATTGCTAACCCGAAGAAAAATAATTCTGATGATTTCAATCAAAAGAAGTACATTAGAGAACCAATAACTCGGTCCTATTCCAGTTAACCTCTCTCACCATCCACTATTGGTATTTCCTAAACAAACTAGAGAATCGCATAGTCTTTGTTGAAACGCACAAGGGTCTTTACTAAGGTTCTATCGCATTTAAATCGGTTAATTAAATTCTTCTCCTGATCCTAAAACATTCCAAAACAGTCTACTGAAATATTTCCGAAGTCAAAATTATAATTGGTTCTACTCTTTTTATCCCAACTAGTTTAATAATTTACAAATTCAAAACAAACTCCAATGGAACCACTTTCCAAAATGAAATCTGAGCCGGTCTGCACCATAAAAAGCTTCGAAAGGACCGTTATCATTGAGTTCTCTTCAAAATCTACCATGGTCATCACTATCCCAGAGATCTTGCAATCTTATCATACTTCCTCATGGCTAATGGACCGCTGCCTCAGCAAGTTCCCTCAGAAATCATCTTCCAGCGGGAAAAAGTTCGTCGCATTACGAGTGAAAGGTAAAAGCAGCGTTCACATCGATTACCTCCTTTCTCTGCCTGACACTCGACTGTCGTTCCTCCCAGAAAAAATAACATTAGTGCCGTATTATACCTCACCGCTTCCTCGCGAGGCTAGCGTTTCCCTTGCTAACTTCGAAATTATATCATTCATAGGCGACGGAGGGTTTGGAAATGTGTATTTAGTGCGTTCGAAAATCGATGGACAGTTTTACGCGATGAAGCAGCTGAGAAAGTCGGACTCTGCGAAAACTTCCTACAGGAAAATCTATCGTGAGAGGAATATTATGGCGCAGATTAAAAGCCCGCATATCGTGAAACTTAGCTATGCGTTCCAAACGGCTGAGTTCTGCTACTTTGTCATGGATTACGTTCCTAGCGGGAATCTTTTGAGTCTTAAAACGAAGGTTAATCAGCTTCGAGAGCACGAAGCGAGGTTTTACATTGCAAATATTCTGCTCGCACTACGCGACCTTCATTCCCTTTCTATCATTTACCGAGATTTGAAAACCGAAAATATAATTCTCGATATGAACGGACACATCAAGCTCTGCGACTTCGGTCTGGCAAAGGAACTAGACCAAGCCAGCTCCTTGAACGGAAGCATTTGTGGAACGCCGCAGTTTTTGAGCCCAGAAATGGTGAACGGCAAAGCCTATGATTTTAAGACTGATTACTATGCTGTTGGAGTCGTGGCTTATGAGTTAATGGTGGGGAAACTTCCTTTTAATGATAAGGAAAAGACAGCGCTGTTTAAAAAGATTTCTGAGACGCAGCCTACAATCCCTAGGGATCTCTCTGAACCTGCGAAAGATTTCATTTTAAAGCTCTTATGTAAGGATCCCCAGCAGAGACTGGGCGCGAAGGATGGGATAAAAGAGATATTAAGCCATGCTTGGTTCAAAGGGCTTAATATTGAGAAAATTGACGCCAGGAACGGCAGAGTGCCATTTATCAGAGAACCAGGGACGAAAAACTTGAAAAGACTAAGCTCGCTGGTGAATATAGAGAAATGGGCCGACAACATGGCCTCTTCGCCTGAAAAAACCGAGAATACGGCAACTACGGAGCAGTGGCTGAAGACTTTCTCTTTTAGGGCTTCGAAAGATTACGTGTTGGATGATGATGACGATGTTGACTATGAGTCTCTGAGCCTTAGAGGTACTCGACCGCAACCGTTCAATTACAACGCAAATATCGACGAACTCGCGAAGTCTAATGACTTACTTGATGATTTCAAGAAACACTCTTCAGTGCGTTAGTTTATTACTCTGTATCAAAGATCATGTATTAAATTGTATAAGGGATTTGGGAGAATTTTCCATAGGAATGAATGATTTCCTTTCTCTCGTTTAAATCCGAGAGATACGCTGTCGATAAGGTTTTATAGCGTTAAACGAGTTTTTTGTTTTTGTCCTCATATACCGTTAATTTATTGTGTCTTGCCCTGAATTATCAAAGTTTCCTTTCGTTTTTCTAAATCTTGGTTTTTAGGTTTCTTCTTCAGATTTTCTGGAAATTAGGTAAACCAAAAAAACCCAATTTCCTTTCTACTTGAGTTCCAAACTCTGGAAATTCTGTTTTTTTCTAAATTGGAAAATAGAAATATCTTTATTGGCAGAGCCATACATAAATTAATTCAAAGAAAATATGGATATCTAATCCATCTTCGCTGTCAGCAATGATAATCATCCAAGGAATGCAAAACACAAAATCAGCAGTCAAGAGGACATATAAATCGTTAGCATCGACTCCTATCAGGTATTTCAGTAACACCGAGCTTTTGACAAGATCGAGAAAGATCAAATCTCCCTTCGAATTCAAGAAAATCGCTACAAACAGCATCGAACTTAATACGCTCTGCGCCGGCGACCCTTCCAAGCCTCTTTTGGTCCTGCTGCATGGGTTTCCGGAATACTGGCGAGCATGGGAGAAACAAATCGATGATTTTGTTAATGCTGGATATTATGTCATGGTCCCTGACCAGCGAGGCTGCGGCCTCAGCTCCAAGCCGAGCGGGCCGGAAAATTACCGGCCTTCGATCGTCGCTGAGGACCTGAAAGGGTTAATAAAGTCCACCGGGAAAGAGAAAGCATCTGTAGGCGCTCATGGTGTGGGATCCTATGCTGCTTATAAGCTTGCTGAATCACCGGATAACTTGCTAGAGAACCTAATCTGTGTTAACTTTCCATCTCCGCATGTGTTTTTAGACAGAGTAAAACAGTATAAGACACAAAAGCAGAAGATTTCTGCCGTAGAAATGCTAACGATGCCGATACTTCCGACCTGGGGATTGATGAAGTTTTCTTCGAAGTTCCTGGAAAAGGTGTATAAGGAGGCAATTACGAACCAAAAACTGGACAAAGAAGATCTGGAAGAGCTTGAGGCGCCTTTGAAGGATAAGGAAAGTGTCAAAGGGATGCTTGATTGGCTGAAGGCGGCCAAACTGCCTGAGAATTATCAAAAACTGGATGTGAAAATAAAGGTGCCGTTTTTATTGTTGTGGGGAAAGAAGGATCAGTATTTTGATTGGGAGATGGCAGAACAGAGTCTGAAATGCTTTGAAGATTCGGAGTTAGTCGCGTTTGATGAAGCAGGACATTTTTTGTTGCATGAGGAGCCGCAGCAGGTAAGCCAAGAGATGATCAATTTTCTAAATAAATAAGTGATCACCAAGTTGATTTATGATGATTGATTTGAAGTGAAATTATATAGAATTTCTGTGTAACTCGAGAATTATGTAAGATCAAGGATGTCTTCGAGTCGATGGAATTATAAGGCTCTTCATATAATGATTTACTTTCAAAAGGAAGGACCAATTCGAATTCTACTTTGTTAGCGCCAGAACTTTGTAAGCTTGGTAGTGTAAGTAAATAAGGTTTTATAACTTATAAGGGGTAGTCAATGCTTTCTGATAGAAGCCCTGCTTGATACAGCAAGTTTGAGACGAAACATCAATGAGAATCACCCAATAAACCTCTTCACGGGTCAGTAAGTCTAGAATGTGCAATAAATTAACTTCTTCCAGAAAAAATTTCCTCGTTGTTTTCTTCAGAAAATTCGAAAATTAGCAGGATTCACTCCTTTTTTCCATTTATAATAGGGTAAAGAAAAATACGGAAAACAACACCTTAGAGGCTAGAAACCTCATAGAACAACTACCAATATGCTCTGTGCAAACTAAATACACCTACATTATACAATCAAGTGATTCTAAGAGATTAATTCTCTGTATTTTGATGAAAATACCTCTCTAAGAGTCAGTACTATAGAACCTTCGCTTACTGGACATCGTAGATGGAATATCTACCATCTTATTATTATTGAAAAAATTCGAGCCATTAGCTCAGAATTTCCTTAGATTTCCAGAAAACAGCTAGTGTTAAACCCATTCTCCATCGAGGTATCCCTGCTAGAGACCATTTGCTTTATTAGATGCATTTGCTCTCCATTCTCTGTCAGAAATCTAATTATCATTATTATAAATTTTTTTTCGGAACACTAGTTTCAACAAGCTCAGAGACCTTTCTGCCTTTATCCTATCAAAACTGACCTCCAATCATAGAAAACTAACACCTTCTCTTCAACAAAAACAGCATTCTCCAAGCGTTGTTTCTGATCAGAAAAAATTTAAATTAGCTTGCATCACCCGCGTCATCCGCTAGCGGAAATAAGCTCATCGCAAGTAAATATAAGCGTCCGAAAAAAATTTTCTGTTAATAATTTAAGATTAACTTCAATAATCCATGTGCGTTACTTTCTTCCTAATAAACTCAGAAGACTTTCCCAAAATCCCCTATAAGTTCATCATGGGTTTCAACCGTGATGAAGACATTGCGCGTCCAACAGCTCCACTTGGCTTCACTATGAAAGACCCGAACATCCTCGCAGGAGTCGACATGTCAGCTGGCGGCACTTGGCTTGGTATCAATATCAAAACCGGCAACTTTGCCTGTTTAACGAACAGCTGGATTTATAAACCATCAGATAAAGTCAACCTCTCTCTTTCTCGTGGATACTTAGTCTCAAGATTCCTTGCAACAGATTTCTACGCTTCACTCGATAGCGACACTTCAGAAGGCATTCTTAAAGCCATTGAGAAATATTGCGAGGAAGTATTTGAGAAGAGAGAGGAATATAAGGGCTACAATCTTCTCGTTGGAAATTTGAAACTGGCTAAATTTTTCTATGTGGGAAACACTATTGATGAAATTAAAAAGCTAACTGACGGGATACATTCGATCGGAAACGGGAATATAATCGAAGGAATGAAGAAAGAAGAGCTGGGAAAAGCGTTATTCCAGTCATTTGTGGATGCCTTGCCTCGTGAGCGAGACGATGAGGGGAACTTGGAAGGGCTAAAGAAGGTCATGCATAACCAAGAGGCAACAGAGAGCTTTGGAAGAGTGACTTCGATACAAAACAAGTGGAAGCGTTTGGAGTTGTTTGACCTCTGGGGGACCAAGACAACGACGTATGTCTTTGTAGGGCAAGATGGCGAGCTCTCTATGTATGAGCAGACCTACAAGGATAAGGAAATGACATTGGATTCCTGGAAAAGTTATAAATCAATGAAATTAGGACAAAATAAGGTTTAGGTTATGGCTTAAATTATCAATGTGTTTGTGAATGTATATATTGGTTATGGAAACTCATATTGCAAAGGACTTAGGAGAAATTTAGGCTATTTTTATATGAAACTCCAACATAAACAGATACTTGTCATTCTTCTATAAATATACACACTTTTTATCATTTGTAGCTCACAAGTCTTCTTTTCCCATGTGAATACAGCATAATCCTTAAAGATTTTTGTAATTTTCGATTGAAGAGAGTGAAAGCATTGGAACTATTGACATATGAATCTGCTCAATTATCGGTGTTGAAAATTCTGAGCTATAGTGTCTTCCACACGACGATAGCAACCTCCATACCCACTTATGAGGTGATAGCCATTGAAAATTATCAAGGTATCTGTATTCTCTTCCGAATAGCAATTTTGAGTCTATAGTTTAATAACGAACAATAAAACTGATCAAAAGCTGGAGTGAATTAATGATACGGATTGCCGTAAAATTTTTCAGGGTCGATCTTAGTAATGCCAATTTTTTTTTCGTTGTTAAGAGTTCTAGGCGACTCTATCACCACTGATAACAGTACAGAGATCATTTGCTTAGATTTCTGAGAAATTGGACCCACGTCATTTTTTCAATTAACTACTTTGATTTCCTAGCACCACTCTGCCGTTGCATTGCATATGACGTTTTTTTCAAACCGGTTCGGCAATTCTAGCCTTTTTTCGTCTGAGAACTCATTTTTCAGCACCCAATTTGAATTTTAATAATTCACTGTACTTTTATTTATCTCTCTTAAATTGCATTCATCACATTATAAATATTCATAACTGACCACGATAAAACAAAAAGGCCTTATATAAATCTTCTCCAATGGGAAAGAAACGTTCAGAAATTAAAGTCATCGATTCAAAAAAAAGCAGAAAGGATACGTTCCACAAACGCAAGTTTGGTCTTTTGAAAAAAGCTTCAGAATTATCGATGTTATGTAATCTGAAGCTCTTACTCTTCTTTGAAGATCTAACTGGGAAGGTAATTCAATACTCATCCCATGAAAACTACGATCCCGTCGATTATTTCGAATTAAACAAAAGAAGGCGCACGATTATACGCTTCAACGCCTCTGACTACCCGGATTTTTTCCATAAGCCATCAGGTGACCGAACCCAGGTTAAAAAGGAAGAAATGGACGATGAATATGAGGATTATTTGGGCCTTGACGGCAAAAACTTGCAAGAAACGACCAAATCTGACGATCTGGACCCATCCCTAAAGTTAAGAGAGTTAAATCAGCTCTGTTCGGGAAAAGTAAATTGTGAAAGCACTGAAAAAGCGCCTCAGCTGACAAGAGAACTCGAATCTATAAGTTCTAAACTACAAACGCTGCTCTCAAACCTGAAAGTTCAAAATGGCAGTTCTCACGCTAATGAATTGGAAGGTATCACGAACCAGATAACGGGATTATTGACGAAAATGAACAAAAATACTCCACTCGAGAGCGATTTTGGTGGCCTAATGACCATCGAAAGAAGTCAATCAACGAATCTGTCGAAATTTGTCTCGAGTCCTTATGAAAAGCCTCAAAAACCGCAAGGAACGCCTCGGAAACCCTTCGAAATTATTAGAAAAAAAGCTAAGGGCAAAATTTCTGAAGGGCAAAAGATAACCGTTGAAAGCCCTCATGTCTACGGCAATGAGAATTACATGAATATTAATGTTAATTACTATAATATTGCTAGTGGGTCATTCGCACAGCCAGCGAATCGACCGCTAAACGAGAGAGTTGACCAAGTGTCTAGACAATCTTCAAATTTGAGTAATTTTGCATCACAGTTGAAGAACGACCAACCTTCGAGACAGTCTTCAGGAGGCTTGAGCATCGGATCAAAGGATGACTGCAATAGACCTGTCTTAAACGAAAAAATAATGAAAGGAACGCGCGATTATTGGTCGAAATACGGTAGGATTGATTCAGGTATTTCTGATATGATGAAGCAGGAAGGAGCAGACAGTATAGGAGACTTTTTCCATCCGCATAAGGTGGACGAGCGGCTAATCCCGGATGACGTGCTTGGGAAAGAGCTTCTGAAGAAAGATGGGAAGTTTGCTGATAATGACGCTTATTCGGAATTGCGGTCGTTTGAACAGTTGCAAATCGAAGATCAAGGTCCTTTTCATCATGAACTGGAGCATTTAGATAAAATGAACACGAGTCTTGAGCGAAGAGAACAGAGTATGAGGCTCTTCTCGCCGTTACCACTGAGCTCGTTGAGCCTCGGACAGCAGAAGGCTCAGTTTGAAGGGGACTGGTATTCTCAGTACTATCAAACGATGAGCAATCAAACAGGGAATTTGAATGCAAGTTTTTCGGTGTTCAATCCTATTGTAGGACTTAATACGTCTAATTTGAGTGATAACTCTATAATGAAGAGCCCAAGGGTGACGAAGAAGGTCAGAGAGTGGTATAGTTAATAATAGTTTTTTCTATCAAAATTTGACAATTTATTGAAAGTTCGATAAATCGTTGATCTGCAATTATATATTATATTTGCTTAAATGCGTACTAGTCACAGAATCTTATGAACAGACAGTAATTGAAAATGAGATTTTCCTCGCCTTTTATTTCTTAATGGTAAGATATTGAGGTAAAATTGTGTAGAGTTACATCAAATTACATTCATGAAAGTAGATATGCTTGGCAAACAAACTGTCGAATTATATGCAATAAAACAAAAAAAGGACTATCAGCTTGCTGGCGTTGGTCTTTTCTGAAAATTGGAATATTAAGATCGAAAGAATCTTCAAATTTGAACTTCAAAGAAGCAAACTAGGAATACCATTATGAAACCTCCATCATTGATACATAAGTTAAATGAGTAGCTTAACCCCAGCAAGACTAATCTATAACTTACTCATAGCTAACGCTGCCACTTCCTTCTCTCCAAGGTTCTATCAGGAGAAATAGTGTAGTAACAATCAGCCAATTAGACTTTTCTCTGACTATCAGCAAGCTCAACTTGAGGCCTATCAGTCTTCCCGGTAATAATAATTGTGATGAAAATTTCTATCAATCTCTATTTGACATTCATAATTTAATTTGCGACAAACGAATTCAAGTCCCAAAGTGTCCGGACGAGATTTGAAATTAGCTGTTTCAAACCACAATTGATGAATTCTGATGATTGTGAAACAAATGAGTAATTTCTTGATGCTGAGTATTTGTCTCAAATGAGTCTACCTCGAGTTGCTTTTGAGTGAAAAATGAGCCTTTGGTAATCAAGTGAAGCTTCTAATCTTTGTAATTGAGGAGATCTTCAAGCTTCTTGGTCATTCCTTTCAATATCGGCAATTTGAATTAAATAATGCTAATAATGATCGTGAGGCTAGAGTTCTAAAAAGAAAGCTAAAATTAATTTATTGTGTTAACATCAGGAGAAATAAATTCGCAGTGGAAGAAGGCAAGAAGAGCAAAAGGATAAAGAGAGTCTCGGTCTTCTATCAAGAGAAATAGGTTATTGAACGTTTGAGAGAATCTTAACGATGCTAAGCAAGAGACACCAGTCAAACGTACTATTGGTAGCAAAATTTCTGCTTTTCAAGGACATTTCCCACCTCACTTAACACAAATTGAAGGAACTACCTAAAACGAAGTACGACCATCCTCCACATATTTCCCGGCTTTCTATAGGGGCTCACTAGAGGATTAACCATAACTAGCTGAGTATAATGTTCAATCGGCTGGCATGGAGAGGAGCTACTGATCTTCTTTAGAATAATGCCTGCAAGAGTATCATTCTATTTTCTCGGATCATGATAAAACTATATTGTCAGGAGTTTTCAACTCCACTGTTCACGATCAACATCTTGACGACATCAAGAAACGAATCGTTGCACATTCGAATTAGAAAATCATTATCCTTCTTTAGTGGCTGTGGTGACGTAGTCAGTACATTAGCTGATTCATCACTCTGCTTACTTTGCTGAAAGTAACTAGTGAGATAATGATGTGATAATTATGAGAGAGAGAAAAAAAGGAAAGGTCTATCAAGTAAACGATTTGCTCTTTACCAGAGTCTCTCCATTTTGAAAGACTTGGAAAGTTAGGCTGATATTTGGACACCAATGATTTAAATCTGCTCAATATTGTCTAAGATGAGCGAACGACGACAGAAATGAATAACAAAACTGTTGAGCATTCCTCGATAAACATAAAAGGTACATGAAAATTAGCCCGAAGCTAACAATCCTAATACCAATGACCTTGACAAAAAAAAGCCAACATCTTCTAATATGATTTCAAAGTAGTTAGATTCGGGAGAATAGAAATTTAATCTCGATCCTAATGGACTCAGTATGAATTTGCTCATGAGGTTAATTTCCCATAAATTGCCTCGCATCAAAAATTGATTTTCACAAAATTTAAGAGAAAAAATCTTACTAATTGATCCTAATTGAAAACTGGTAAAATTTTTGGCATTCTTGCATTAAAACTTCTACACTAATAATTGTGAATTGAATTCAATTCAATTCTCTGTGACTTAAAACAGAAATATATGGCGAAATAGTCATTTCAGGGTACTTTGTTCTATTCTAAATGAATTCAATTCTCACTATTTTCAATAAGGCTATTTCTTCTCAGATGAAATTTTTCTAGACATCTTCAGTCTTAGAAAAATGATACATGTCCAATCCTTTGTTTGCTATATTTCCTTAAAAGCGAATTCTGGATTTTAGAGTATGAAAGTCCCATTATCAGTAGTTGCTTCGTCTGATTCGAGAGTCTGAGGATATGTCCTAAAGAAACCCTGAATTAAGCAAAACAAAATTTGGAGCCTTCCATATAAAATCCAACAAAGTCTCTCGTTTTTTTTTTTGGTTGTCCGTTAAATGAACCTCAGGGTCGCGAGTGTCTGACTTATGACTTAATAAGTGCCAGGACGTTAGATACATCTACCCAAAAAAAGTTTCACTGATATTCCATAACAGGATGCAATTATTTCTTTTTGATTAACTCATGGACAAAATCTAAGAGAGAAAGCTCGAACTACAAGCCAGAAAACACTCATTGGAAATGAAAATACCTTGATATTTGGAGATCTCGGAACGATCTGATAATTTGAGACTCAAAATGGTTAGCACTGTACCATACCTAGCTAGTTTCGATTAGCCCGACAATCAAGGATGAGTAGAGACTACTCCTAAAATCCGATTTTCAGAAGAAAAACTCCAGAAAACAAATCGTGTAGAAAACAGTCTCACCTCTTTTTTGGTAGTTCAATGAGAATTTTATTACTGATGATATCCTTCGCAAAAATCAATGCTTACTTTATGGCAATATATCCGTAGTTCAAATAATTAGCACAAATCAAGATGCATACTAATACCCTCGCGAGACGCAGAGCAACAATAATTTTCTCAAGATGAATCACCAGAAATAAAACTGAACTAATTATTTTTTATCTCTGTCTCAACTGTTTGCTTAATTTGCATATTATCTAGCGCCGCCGTTTTGATGCCATTCTTAACTTCGTTTTTGTACCAAGGTTTGCTGGCAGCCTTAAGCCCAAGTTTATCGAATTGAGATTCGATTTTCTCCGTCATACTCTTCATAAGTTTTTCACTAAACTCAGATTTTAACTCGTCCATTTTTTCGTCAATCTGAAGAACCGCAGTTTCGATCATCCCTCTAATTTTTTCTTCCAACGTAACGTCATTTTCGTCACGATCTTCGAAGGGCTCAACAACAAGTAGATAACGTGGGGAGGTTTTTCGTTTTGTGCGGCACAGGAGGAGACGGAAGAGCTTTCGAAATTGAATTACTGTTGAAGCTATTTCTGAAATCATGGATATTTTCTCCTTTGTATCAATTGCTACAGCATTTTCAGTTGCTGCATTATAAGTATTTCCCATGAGCGCAATCAGCATGTTCAACAAAATCAATGGCATTAAGATGGTACCCATGATGAAGAAAGGCATTGTCACTCCAGAATAATTAGAAGTGTCGTAATTTCCGATCGCAAAAGTGTATGTTTCGAGGGCCACAGACGAAAAGTCTAGGTTTTCATCATCGTCACTCAACTTGCGGCTTTGATACATGAGGGTTGTGAAAGCAAACATATAGGTGAAGATCACGACTGTAAAACTCGCTCCATCTCTAATAATCTCAAAGATCATGCGGATGAATCTTCTCAATTGATCTATTATCCTGAGAAGCGTGAGCAGTTTTGTATACCATAGAAGAATCGAGAGAGAGACCAAGAAACTGAGAGCATAATCTGACTGGGCAAACCAGTAGATCGCTGCCGTGGCAAACTGAACCGAAATGATCAAAAGATCAATAAAGTTGTATGGGTCTTGGAAGTATTCTGAAAGGTTGGAGAGAAATTGCAAGAATTCGCAAATAAACAGAATGCAATTTATGCCCGCTACAGCAATTAGCAAGCTATCAGTGAGTATGTTATGTTCTCTTTCTTTGATGATTGCAAATGCTGTAAAGAGACCAATAAGGACCATATGGATAAGAACCCAAATCCAGAGATATTTTTTAGATTGTTGCCAATAAAAATCGATCAGATGTCTCACAACTGGAGCCTCGAAAAAGGAGATGCTGTCACTGGATGCCATCAGACCAATAAACTTAAGAGAATCAGGAGAGTAGATCTTATGTGACAAAGGCAGAGCGATCAAATGATAAGAGAGAGTGTCTTTTCCTTTGTCTTTGACAGTTTTTTTAATTTTTTTCTTTTTGTACGCTAATTCCTTCAATTCAATAAATTTACCGCCAGTTTGCTTCCCTTGCAGCGGTAACTTCTGAGAGTTGAATAAAATGCCTTTTGGTTTCAGAAGGAAGCAAGATAAATAACTTAAGAATGATGATTCAGTCTGAGTTTTGTTAATCTTCTTAATAATCGACATATCTCGTGATAAAGCGTGCAACATTTTCTCTGCATCCAGCACCTTAAAGTCAACTAACAAGGATATATTCTTGAAGAAATAGGCGAAAAACTTTTGTAATTGCTGGTTTTTCCCTTCAAATTCAAGTAGGTAGTCCAGTGGAGTATGGTTATGGGAGTCAAAACTAAGAGTAATCTGATTCTCTATTGCAGCGTCAATAAGCGATGAATCAACATTGGGAACCATGAACGTAATGAAATAAAGAAAGTCCCATCCTTTTGGAAGGTAGTAATAATGAGACAACGCCTGACTTGCTTCGGTGATCTCTTTTTTGTCATATTCGTCTGGATTCAGCAAGCAATCAATAGCATGGAGTGTCGGAATCTTATCGACTTGAAGATTGCTGTCATTTGTTACAAAGGATGTATTGATTTTCCAAATATCTGTCCCTATCACACAATAGATAGATCGAAAGTCATCAGCGAATGTCATTTTTCTGATCTTCTTGAAAGACTTGTGCTTAACCTGAAAGAAGCAGTTTTTTTTATGCAAGTTCCAAATATAGATGCTTTTATCTAGTGCTGATACCGCGCTAAAGTATCTGCCATCTTTTGAGAGAAGAAAACTCTCAGGATGCATACTGTTCTTGAGAACCAATTCTTCAGGTGAATCCTTCTCACTTTGATCCATCCTCCATATATGCACAGTGCTATAATTACTCGCTATAATTCTCTGGTTGTCTGGAGTAATTACAACAAAAGTAACTTGATTTGTACTGGGATAATTAAATTTTTTATCCCCTTCCAGCTTCCCAGTCTTATCTTTTTTCCAGAGTGCTACCTTGGAGTCATCGCCAACTGAAGCAATGGTCTTTTCATCAGTCGAAACTGCCACATGAAACACATAGTATTTGTGGCAATCTGAAATCTTGCCGATCTCTGTTTTGTTGACTGCATCTAATATCGTAATTGTATTGCTACCAGCCCCAGCTACTACACGATTTGTTTTAGGGATAACTGTTATTTCATAAATGGCTCTCAAATGAGCAACTTTGAACCTCGTGTGTAAGGTTTGCTCTTCAATGTTCCAAACAGCGACCGTGCCATCATCCGAAGCAGACACGAAGAAATTGGGATTTTCAATCACTGCGACCTGCCGAACCCACCCAGTATGAGCTTTTTCTTGTTTCCATACCAAGTCATGAGTGCTTAAATCATAGACGAGAATCGTACCCTCTGTCTTACCAGCAATCAGGAACTTATTCTCTTTAGTTACTGTCAGACAGTCGATGGGGAAAGTGTCGTCATTCTTGTATTCGTGAGTAAATATTTTTTGCTTCAGTTTCAAGTATCCAATGTGGCCTCTCTTGGAGAGAGAAACTAAGTACTGGCCATCAGGTGTTAAAGTCATGAATTTTATTGATTTTTCACGCAGACTTTTTTCTCTGTATTTCAAAGTCATTTGTTCCAAATCAATCACACCGATGCTGCCGTCGCTTGATGCAGAGAACACGTATTTGCCATCATGATCGCAGACTAACGCATCAATACTGCCTTTGTGAATTCCGTCAAGTCTTCGAGGCAGTTTTTTTGAATTAATATTCCAAAAGGCTACCGAACCGTCTGCAGATCCAGATATCATTATCCCTTTTGGAGTAACTATAACTGCCTTTATATCTCCGTTGTGTGCATCTTGGCGATGCTGAATTTTTTCGAGTAGAGCAATATTGTACACGATCATGTCCTTACCTTGAGAGAATACAAGATTCTCCGAATCTGTATCATAAGCCATTGAAAGAAATTTGCTTTCAGTATTTGGGATTGAGATCTCATGCAGCCTTTTGTAGGTGGATAAATCCCAAATTCGAATCCCGGACTCAGAGAGTGATATGAGCTTTGTATTATCACCCGTGATTAGTAGTTGCTTGATGACGTCACTGTGAGCATTAGGAATGGATGACTTCACCGTCCTGTCCCCAAGATCCCATACGGTTATGGAACCACCTGAGCATCCAGTTACCATAAATTTATAGTTTGGACTGAATGCAATGCATGACATGGGCATGTGATGCACTTGTTGCCCAAAACGATGCTGTCTTGTGGTCTTCTCAGTGTCCCAGACTTCGATGTCGTTGTCTCCGGTGAGGCATGTCAGAAATTTCGAATCCTCCGAAATGCATACACTCTCTCCTGTGAAGCATGCGACTAACTCATTTATCTCGTAGTATAAAGTTCGATTTGTTAGATTCCACACCTCTAAACCGAGTTTTGTCTCGCCAACCATATATGTATTATCCTTAGAAACCGAGAGAATGTTCAAGGGCGTATATATCGTGCGCTGTGACAATGGTGTTCCATTAAGCTTTTCATCAGAAGATGGGCTTCCTTCTGAGAGATACTGTCGATAATTCAAATAATTTCTCTTATTTGTTAATCTATCGGTCCATATTAAGAGATCACCTGCAAATATTGAAGCAAAAGGACTGAGATTTGGAATATTAAGTATTTTAAAAGGCTTTGGCTCATCTTCTGTGAGATCTTTGTAATTCCAGACCTTTAGTCCCTTTGAATGAAGAACATTTATAGTCATCAGATATTTATCGTCAGGTGTAAACATCACTTTCATATCTGCAGGATGTTTACTTGAATCAGTAAATCTTCGTAATAGCTTCATTTCAACAAGGTCCCACAGTGAGAAGGTATGCGATGTATTTCCTGCTGCCAAATAACGAGAATCACTTGTCAGAGCTATTCTCATAACTCCGTCTTCTTCGAATTTACAAATTTCTTTCCGGCTCGCAAAATCCAAAAGAATAATGTATCTCTCGCTTTTGGCGGTATAAACGATTTTTGTTTTATCGTTAGTTACCTCAACCCGAGGATAACTGAGCTTGCTTTTTTCGTGAGAAATTAGGATAGAACCAGCTAAACGATAGGAGTTTAGATCAAAAAAGTGAAGGGTATGATCTAAGCAAGCTACCAGGGCTGTTTGATTGTCGGATGTTAATGTCATTGTACGCATTTCTGTTTTCTCTTTGATCGCAAAAATATGTGCCATCTTCTTTTGATGAAGATTCCAAACATACAAGTGTTTAGGTCGCATGAATACCAAGTGAGAAGAATCTGACATCAGGTGCATACCTCTAAAATCACTGACATAATGTGGAATCAGTTGTTCTACGGGCTCTTTTTGGTTATCCAGGTCCCAAACTATGATATTCGCGTCCCAAGCAACAGAAAAAATGGACCTTCCTTCAAGAATCGTAGAAGAAAAAAGCCAGCAGATTGGTACTTTAGAATCACCATGTGAGTAACTCTGAGGAGGGTCTTCTGAATCTTCTGATATCATCCAAGTTGATATGCTTCCATCTTCAGAACCAATTATCAATTGATTGGGAGTTATCACTGAAGCTGTGATTGACCAGACTTCAGTTGAATTATTGTTTGTGACTTCTTTCACGAGGGCTTTCGATCTCAGATTCCAGACTTTTATTGTCCCATCTGCTGATCCAGAGGCGATATATTGGTTGTCTGGTGTGACTGCAAGACAGTAGATCGAGCTGAAATGCGCATCCAGAAATCGATGGTGTATATTCTTTGTAGAGGTATTCCACACTGCGATAATTTCATCACCTGAGGAGATGAGAAACTCTCCGTCGGTGGTCATCGCAAGCGCGTGAATGTCCGTAGTATGTGCTGATGCAATTTTTCCCTCCGATTTCATATTAATAAGGTCCCAAAAGGCGATGCTTCTGTCCAGAGATGTTGAAGCTGCGAGCAACTTCTTCTCAGAAGAAGAAGTAACAATGAAAGTTACAATGTCTGTATGAGCATCATTGAACCGGTGGGCTAGTTTCTTCTGTTCCAAGTCCCACACTGCAATAGATTTGTCAGCAGACCCAGAAAGGAGAAGATTCTGCTTCGAAGTCACTGTCATTGCATAGATGGAACCTTGATGAGCGGCTTCGAAACAATAGAGCAAGCTGTGAGTTTCGAGGTCCCACAAATCAAGCTGGTTTAGCCCGTTAGATTTAACATAGACGACTCTGTCTTGAAATTTTGTTAAAGCATTCTGACATGCCGCTCGATCGAGAAGAGGACCGAATTTTTTGATCTCTCTCAGTCTTTTTAGTTCATGGTTGAATTCTCTTTGAGATTTCTGAAAATTAGTAGATTGTTTCTTCTTTGGGTATGGATGTACTTTCATTCTTGAAGAGATTAAGAAAACAAGGAATAATACTTTGAAACTCACTTTTTTATTTCAATTAAATAATCCTAACCGACTAGAGATTGAGCTATTAACGGGAGTTCTGAAAAAATTCCTAAATTGGCGTTCACAAAAACGCTATTGAAATTTATTTGATTGATGAAATTCCAAGAGGGCTCGACGAAGTTTGGGGTTATTATAGAGATTTATTTAGTTTTAGCTTCTTTTCTGAGATCATCGTCTTAGATTTCCGTCACCTTTTTATAATCAATAAATTTTCCTGAATCAAAAATTGAAAAGTTTCAATTTTAGGAGCTAGAGTTTTAAAGCAAAGAAATAAGAGAAATCGATAAGAGATATTGTGATAAAGCTTTCTAATAGCAGAATACCGAAGGCAATAAGTTTATGAGTCTGGCAGAGCACTTCACAGCAGTTAGTATCTAATGAAGGCTGTAAGATTTTTTCGCGAGTTAGTTATTTTGGAAGCGCTGACTGATGAAATATTCTACTTACGTATATACAGGAATAGTTGTATTACAAAGGAGTTATGAAAAAATTGGTTTTATTGTATACCACTGAAATTTAATAGGCTTCATTGAGATTCAAGGGTCAGTTAAGATCTATGAAAACTCAAGAGCTCTCGGTGGAATTTGGCGTTTTGAGAGGCTTTATTAAGTTTTCGCTTCTTTCTGGCATTGCCAGCCCCGATTACTATCAGCTTTTTAGTACCAAGAAATTTATTTCCTTGAATTAAAAATTTAACAGTTTCAACGTGAGGAACGAGATTTTGAAAACCAAAGATGATAGAAGATATTGTGATAAAGCTGTTTATTATGAAAATGGCCTCATTAATATGAAAAGTATAGCACCGAAGGCAATAAGTCCACGGGAAAAGTACATAATAATAGTTCGTATCAAATGGAAGGCTATTGAATCTTCTATCATTGGTTATTTGCTAGCATTTAGTATATACTTTTGTTTTCATTTGAATATTGATCCAACTAATGGGTTTTCAAAGTTTTTCTTCTTGTGTTTCGAGGAAAAATTCAACATACAATGCAAATAAAACTCAATTTTTATTTTAGAAACCACTTTTAGATTGTCAGAGAAAATGCAATTTTTTATCAAAATGCTGAATGGAAAAGTTTTGCTTGGCTGTGAACCTTCAGACATAATTACTGATCATAAAGCGAAGAACTTAGAAAAAGAAGGAATTCATATTGAACTTAAACAGCTGCTAGCTCATAAAAAAGTGCTTGACGATTACAGAGTCTTCGCCAACTGCAATTGCCACAGAGATAATTTCTCAGCAAGACTTAACGTTAAGGAAGTGGTAGGTGAAAATAGGCCAACCCAGACTCTATTTTATTTTTTAGAATGACTTTTTTTCATGCATAAATAAACATTACTGATGTGGTCTGATACCCCATAAAATAACGCGAAAATTTAAAACTCGTGGCAATATTGGGAAGGCGTCCAGATTCAGTTCATTGAAGAAAAAATTAAAATAGCACACTGCAATCTTGTGCAAAGGTCAGCATTCTACTTTCTCATAATTTGGTGATTGGTTTATCTATTCTTTGGTTTGCTTGATTTATTTTTTTTGTAAAATTAATAGTTTCATTGACTTAGTTAGCCGACAATTATTAATATGGTGGAGAGAGATGCATTATTGATATATATATAGATACCAAAATACAGCTCTTCTTTAACGAAAAATTGTGAATGGGAAAACTCTAACACCGCAATTTAGCTGAGTAGTTTCATTATATAGCCCTTACTCTAATCTCCTGTCACGCCAATCAATGCACAGAGTCCAAAACGAATTATCCGACAGCTCCAACCCTCGCAGCACTCTGCGATCTCTCAAAACAATGATCGCACTTCCATTCGCACCACCATCCTGAGTAACCAGCTAAAACACCTCCTCAGTGCCACGGATCTGTCCATCCTCCTCACTAGTACTTCTAATTAGTCCAAACCACCCATCATAATGATATCTTCCGGCAGCAGAAACATTCGCATAAGAATACCCATTCTTCAGCGTGAAAGGAAGGATAAAAGTCTCCCCTGTGATTGAAACCTGTGCGCTGAACCTCTTAATCTTTCCATCCTGCATTTGGTCGAGAATAATCACGAAGTACCCATCAGCAATAATAATATAATCCGGAAGGAATCGATAGTTTGCTGAATCCGTCACAATCGTCGTCTCTTCGCTCACTGTCCCATTGGTCAGGTCAACCAACACATAGACAACTTTCTCCTGTATTTCGACTCCTCAAGAGCTGCCATTCAAGTTGTCAACGATGTTCTGGAACAAGAAATAGAGAGTGCTCATCTTGTCTCTCAGGATTCTTTCACCTTAGTAACTCTAATGGGGATACTGTTTCCTTCTTCGCCCATACGAATCTAAACTAGATTACACCACATACAACTGTGTGACTGGCCTAGCCAGAATTTCAAAAACAGTAACTCGCACTCTCACAGCTGCTTCACCTGCGACTTCAACATCATTTACAATTGCAAATGCAGTCTCCGGTAGCTTTTCATTGAATATGATGATGTATCTTGTGGCTACTGAGTCTCTTGCAAATATAATATCAATCACTCCAATTAAGCCGCTTCTATATATGAAGCAATGTCAAACTCTTACATTCCCAATTGGATTGCTTCTTTCAATGATATCTACAGAGAGTTAGTTATCTTTCCATGGGGATGGGTTGACTGGGATTATGGTACATTTGGCGCTTTTATCTTTGCATGGCTGGAATAGCATACTCAATACATATTGGGAGGCTAGGCGAACCCCTTGCTGGAAGAATGTATGCTACTGTGTTTAGTTTCTTTGCAGTCAATTTCTTTGGGAAAGTGCAGAGTCTACTGCTATTCTCGATTATGCAGATACTCAGAATGGGACTTATTCTTTGATGGTTATTCACGAATGAGTCTCTTATTAGGTTATTTCACAACCTCATTTGCAATCGAATTGCTTGTCTTTTTGTTTCTTCAAATTGCTCGCATTTTGAAAACTAAAAACAACCCTAAAAGCACAATACAAGTAATAGTATCAGGAGACACCACAATAATGATTCACTCGACCAAACCAGCTTCAGACGAGAGTGCATCCAGCACTAAAGATCAAATTCAATGGCTGGAGAAGAAATATGAGTTCTTGTTTGAAGATTACAAGGACTCACAGAAGATTTATTTCTCCTTTGCATACTACCTCACGGCCTTTAATGTCATCTACATTCTCCTCATATTCTCTTTGCAAACTGTCCCAGTACTGCAATGTTTCTCAATCACCCTCTTAGCATTGATATTAATTCTATTTCCAGCGATAATCAAGCCATTCCAGAAAAAAATACCTGCGTTTCTGCATTTCTTCAACTTCTCTTGTATCTTCCTGGCAGCATTCCTCAATTTGGTACTGGCGATAGCACAGAATTTAAATTATGATTTCTCAGGGCTCAAGCAACAAGGAAAAGCTGTTATTTCGATAATAGCGACTAACACGATAATAAATACCATCATTTCATTGGGCGTATTGATATTTGAAATCTATCAGAAATGCAAATCGGTCCGCAACAGCGGCAGAAGCAAGAAAGAAAACAAACAGAATTTGAAAGTATTGAAAATAGAAATATCATCTTCAGCAAACAAGGAAAATTCCCCTGCTGATTTATCAAATACAACTCTGAAACCTCGACCAAGAGATTCTCGATCTCGACGTGGAAACGTTCAACTGACCTGTTCTGAAGCTAGTTTTTCAATAGAGAGATAGATAGATATGTCCTGAATCTGTTTCAGAGATTTGAGGAGTTGATCATTTTGAAGGTAAATGCTCAACCACGAGACCGAGATCAAATTATCATCAGTGTGATTCCACAATAGAGATTTTTTTATTGGAGAATGTAAGATAAAATCTTTCAACAAAAGGAATTCAATATGATTTTGAGATTGATGTTACAATTTACATGTTAAATTTACATAATCCGCAATTTACGGTTTGCTAGACTCAAAGCAAAATAATTGGGATCATCTTTATGTAGTTTTGCCAATGTTGTTGTTCGAACCTATCAAACGATCATTTGTCCAAGTATGAATGCCGGCAGTCTTCCAAAAACAATGAAAAATATGGTACTACCATGAAAAGAGTAGATTACTTAAATTTCAGTAATTAGGTAACGTTTCTTTTCGAAATAGAACGCTGTTAGATGATTAATTGCTATTACAAAGAACTACGTTTACTTTCAAATGGCAGGTGTAGCAATATAGCAATATATATATAAAAAAAGGAGCATTTCCTTACGCTCTCGAGCCTATAACAAAAAGAGTTTTGAAAAATGTTGTGAGGGTTCGACGAGAGATTTTTTTAATCCACGTACAATCTAACGTTGTATTAAAATATTTTCGATTAGGTAACGTCGTATCGAAGTTCATCATGATGTGTTAGCAAAAACCCAGGTTTAGAACATCAATGCAGGGTACCACCCGAAAACTATGATTTTCATCGCTGAGTGTGATTCATAGGAATTCACCATCATATTCATATTAAAATTAAGTGTTACCGATAAATTTATTCTCATGCTTCGAAACTTTCATTTCGTTCCTTTCGTACTATGTCTGGTGATGATAAGCTTGTCAATGTGTAGAGTTTCTTCAGGTAACCAATGCTAACACAATGAGCTAACGAATTACCTTGTTAAACAGGGACTATTTTGTACATGCAAGAAACCAAATTAGATGCAACATCCACTTCGTTCGCATATATAACGAAAGATATATCTACAGTCTGCAATCAATGTGGGTCATCATCTCAGTACGGGATTAGTGCCTGGGTTTTCAAAACGGGCTGGGTTGGAACATGGGATACCTTTTTTCGAGTTTCGAACGACCCGGCGTAACTATTTTCAAAAGTTTCACGCTAACACTGTTCAAAAGGAATGACTTTGGGAATGGAAGGATATTTCTTTCGACTCCTGGCAGTGGTTTTCCAGAATATCTCATCTGGTCAGCAACGGAAGAGCATGTGGGTGGAGTTTGGGGCTCTTGGAAGGATGTAAACAAATTTGATTTGAGGATATCTCTCACATATTTATCTAGCCTCAGGACGCACATGCTATGCTCATTGACCAATGGGTATTTATCAGCATTTTTGTCGATGGAATCGGAAAAAATCAATTTGGAACGAGATACTACCTAAACCAAACGACATTTTCTGAAAACGTGATCTTCGGAAGTCAAAGTGTGAGCTCTTTCTACCAGATATCTGCCGCAACCAAAGTTTTTTTGGGTGGAGAGAGGTATTTCAGTACCTGCCGCTGTTATCTCCAATACGCAAGAATATATTGGGATTACGTGGCTGATTCAAAGGATAAAATGATAAATCTCGCAATGATGGACGCTCATGGTAAATAACATGAATTTTAACCTCAATCCCTTTTTTTAAAATATGAAGAAGCTAAATTGCATCGATTCTATTTTGCAGCAGATCCACAAACAAACAACAATCAAACATTTATTGTTAACTCCTTAACGAATACAGGTGATATAGAGACGATAGGATTCAAAGGTAAAGTATTTTTTTCAATGAAATTTGGCCTTAATCTTCTACTTACGCAAACAACATTAGCGCTATCTACATCTCAATCATCAGAGGATCCAGAGTTTGGTCCTTATAACGTTCTTATGTGTCGGCCTGGACAAATTGCTTCATTTCCTCTCAATGAAGCAATTTCTCAAAGCGGCTTGGTTGTTGCCTTCGATTTCTATCCCTATCCTGCTCCTCACGGTTCAAATATTCAAACAATTTTCAGCATTAGGAACACTGCAACCAATTTTATTTCTCTTCGTTGTGATTATTTTCAGGGCATAGCAGCTTTGAATCTTTTGATCTTCGAAACCAGTACCGCATATTATCTTTTAGATGCTAATACTGTCACTTCTATACCTATCCAGAGTGGTAAATCAAATAGCAATTTCATTTTCTATTATTGTTTAAATAGGCCAATGGAATCGTCTCATTTTAGAAATCTCACAAGGACAGCCTCAAGAATTTGGGGTTGGATTCTCGGCCGTGAGAGTATGGGTAAATGACAATGTGACTCCCAGAGTGTATTTTGGCGATTTTTCTGCTGGAAAATACACAATCACCGATGGAGGTAGTGCTGCACTCGAAATATGTGGAGTGTACCATCCAACCGAATCAAGCAGAGTAGATCCAACTCTCCAGGGATATTATGATCTGTTGAACTTTGTGTGGTATCAAGGGGCTCAAAATCTCTTTCAAGGCCCTCCAAGTAATAATCAAATGGTCATTGAAAATAGCTGAATTCTATTTTCGATACTTTTA
>ENA-UOTZ01000406-UOTZ01000406.1-compost-metagenome-genome-assembly--contig:-NODE-406-length-36683-cov-8.189341_pt1 | contig 36683 bp, 23 predicted proteins | sample MGYA00238144_ERZ746983 | MGnify/ENA primary metagenome ERZ746983 (study PRJEB28759, sample SAMN06268863) | compost metagenome | isolation source: single cell | place: USA: California, Emeryville, Joint...
CTACAGAAAGATTTCGCCCTTTCAGAGAATCGAGGTGTTTGAGTCCAAGCAGTTCGGGAAGATGCTCGTGAACGATGGCATCATCATGTGTGCGGAGGCGACTGAGCATTCATACCACGAAATGATCGCTCATGTGCCTCTTCTGACGCATCCCGACCCTAAGAGAGTATTGATCATCGGAGGTGGTGACGGAGGCACTGCCAGAGAGGTGCTTCGCCATGAACAGCTCGAAAGAATCGTTCAGGTTGAAATAGACGCAGCTGTTATCGAAGCCTGCAAGTTGCATCTACCCAGCCTCGCCTGCTCCTACGACAATCCCAGACTAGAGCTTATCATCGGTGATGGGATAAAATATGTGAAGGAGGCTTCGGATGAATCGTTTGACATTATTCTGGTCGATTCAACGGATCCTATTGGACCCGGGGCTATACTCTTCACAGATGAGTTTTACGAACACTGCTACAGAGTGTTGACCAAAGACGGTGTCTTAGTAACTCAGAGTGAATCTCCTTCCAGCGCCAGTGAAGAGTTTGTGGAAATTTACTCACGATACATCAAGGTGTTTGGAAAAGAGAAAGTGTCCTGCTTTAAATACTACACACCGACTTACCCTGGCGAATATTTCACGTTCTCCTATTGCTCAAAGGGAAGGACTCAGCCTTTGAATAATCTGGATAAGGAGAAATCGGAAGCTTTCTCGGCCATCCATGGCTTGCAATATTATGATGAAGAAACTCATCAAGCTGCCTTTGTGCATCCAAAATATGTCAAGGAAATGATCAAAGAAGCTGAAGAGAGAGCAACAGCTGAAAAAAGAGGCGAGAGTAAAGACCTATCAGCAAAGTAGAATTAGACTGTAAGAGCCTATAAAATCACTTTAAAATGAATTATTAATGATAATAATGTGTTTGCCTACAGATCTTAAATAAATGATGCCTTATATATTTAAAGATAAAGAATAAGAAACAGTTATACCCTCTTAAGCTGATTGTTATTTGTTGAGAAAGACAGAAAATGAAGTGATTAATTGTCGTTTATGGCTCTTGCCAGCAGAAAAGTATCATTCCCATCTCAATTTCTTGTAGCCTTGTAGGCGATTTATATTATTTTTCTGAAAGAATGTGAATCTTCAATTATAAAAAGAGAACCCCGACAACTGTAATAAAAAGCAAAATAATAACGTTTGATAAGTTATTTCCATATAAAGTAGGGTGTTGAGTTGAACGAAGCAATACTCCAGCAAATACCTTCTGAATTGTGTTGGTAATTTCATCTCTCTCCTCAAAAACACAGACATAAGAGGAATCTGACATCAAAATTCCGTTGATTTTACCATTAGCAGTGGCAACTATATATGCTGATCCATTCATCGTGCCATTAGCAAAAAATGTTTGGAATTCTATAATCTCGTCACCAAATCCAGAGGATGGAGTGTATGACACCATCTGGGCCCATCCGTCATAATACGGCACAGGGGAATGAACTGACGGCTCGATATAGCCATTATGCGTTGGAATACTGAGCTTTGTTGTGATTCTATTACCTCCAAGAGATGCAACTAACCCATAGGCTCGGCTAGCTCCTAAACCTGTCATTGTACGATATATTGGAGCATATGTAAGGTTTCCAGTGGCTACTCCTGTGGGAAGGTAAGAATAGATCTTATCGTCACTCAAAAGGACGATACCTTGTGAGAGGAAGACTCCACTGTCGATATTAACTGTTGAAAGCAAAGAGTGATTGCTGCTATGGTCTTTCCAAGTAATAGCGGCAACTGAATAGTTCAGTGCCGTGAGAGTTATTCCAGTGAACACATTAGTCGTCCAGTATTTGTTAGATAAGATCCTTGTATTTGCTCGAAGAAGGCTGCTTAATAGGAATGGACTTGAGTCTTCAGCTTTCATGTCAGCTTGAAATCCTCGAATATAAATATCAAGTTCAACCTTCTGAGTCACGTTTCTCGTAACATAAGTCATATAAAACTTATCGTTTTGAGAGCCAAAGTAATAGATTGCATAAGTAATATCCGGGTTGTCATTATTGGTAATTTGATATTTCGACACAGTTGTATTCACAGTCGCATTCGCGAGCATGACAGAAATGAAAATTTGATCACATGGCTCAGACCTGGTTGTGTCGCTATCTGGACCTATCGTCAACATGCCGAGGTATCCATTAACAGTGGTCGTAAAATTCGGTAGAACTGAGCTATTAACCTTCGTATGAAACAATACATCGCTTCCTATTTGATAATAATTGCTCATATCGATCAGTCGTCTTGTTAAATTGACAGGTGCAGTATCAGTCCAATTGATCCCCCATATAACAAGCGAAGAGTTATCAACATAATTTCCTGCATGGATTGATTTTGTGAAGGGGAAGTCTGTCACGAATGAGGTATCGATGATTTCATCAGGACTCTGATAAAAAGCTGAACTCACGAAGTTCTGCGAAAAGGTTCCAAGGAAGAGCGACATAAAGACCACAGAGAAGGATAAAGTTTTGACCATTTCGGATAAAGAATTAAACGTGCTGTTTTATTTAGTTTGTGGAGTATTTGCAGAATTCAAAGCAAGCAATGCTAAAGGAGTTGATTAATTATTAATTGTCGAAAGAGCTGTATTTACAGTGAAAGGAAGCTGAATAAAAATTGACAATGCAACTAACTATTATGAGAAGTCAAGAGAAAGGGAGTACGATATTGCAGATGGCAACTGTGTATGGATCTATCGTTTAGAGGAATTTAAATCGAAAATTGCATTTAGACATTAGAGGATATGTTCATTGTTTTGCTGTCCTTCTAATGATATTAACGATCAAAAGAGCTCTTTCGCGGAATTGATGATTAGTAGTGTTCACAAAGAAAGCGATCAGCATCACAACAAAACATTAGCTTCTTTCTTATACATTAGATTAAATAGAATAGGACTCTATCTTATCAATTTCTTCCGCACGATGGTTATGAGAGGTTAGTTACAATTTCCTGCTGATATATATGCGGAATCGATGCCTTGTATTTTTTAGGAAGAGTGTTTTTGGACATTTGAAATTCTGGGAAAAGGTAACCCTTCGATTTTTCCGTGTTTTGCGGATCGATCACAGTATCGAAAGTGTTTTGGAGAAGAGATGCTTGCAGCGCTCCTTCTCTCACAGCATAACAATTTGCGAAGAACAATGCTGAAAATAGCAAAGAAAACAAAGCTCCTTTCATTGTTGTTAGTCTCTTTTCAATTCTTTTTTCAATCTGAAAATTCAACAACTGAGGTTACCACTGAAGCTACCACCGAGACTCCAGTTGAAATTGTCACTGAGACTCCAGCTGAGACTACTACCCCTGAGACAGTCGCTGAGACTACCACTGAGGCTGTGACTGAAGTTACCACCGAGACCCCAGCTGAAACTGTAGTCGAGACCACTGCTGAAACTACCACCACCGAGGCTGTTGCTGAAACTACAACTGAAACTTCAACAACTGAGGTGACCACTGAAACTACCACGGAGACTCCAGCTGAGACTGTTGCTGAAATTGTAGCTGAGACGACAACCGAGGCTGCCACTGAGGCTACTACTGGAACTCCTGCTGAAACTACCACTGAAACTACAACTGAAACCTCAACGACTGAGATTACTACTGAAACTATCACTGAGACTCCAGCTGAGACTACCACTGAAACTGCAACAACTGAGACTACCGCTGAAGCTGTAGTTGAGACTACTACTGAGGCCACCATTGGAACTCCTGCTGAAACTACCACTGAGGCTACCACTGAAGCTGTCACTGAGACTGTGACTGAAACTCCAGCTGAAACTGTCGCTGAAACTACAACTGAAACTGCAACAACTGAGACTACCACTGAAACTACCACAGAGACTCCAGCCGAGACTACCGCTGAAACTGTGACTGAAACTCCAGCTGAAACTGTTGCTGAAACTACAACTGAAACTGCAGTTGACACTTCTCCTGAGACTACCACTGAAACTGTCGCTGAAACTATCACTGAGGCTACCACTGAGGCTGTCACTGAGACTGTGACCGAGACTCCAGCTGAAACTGTTGCTGAAACTACCGCTGAAACTACAACTGAAACTGCAACAACTGAGACTACCACGGAAACTACAGTTTCTGAAGAGGAGGGCTATGAATGGGTTTATGTGGAAGAATGTGAAGAGGCAACTGAAAGCGAGACCACCACAGCATCCAATAGCACAATGACTGAAACTGTGGTCGTAGAAGAAGGGACTACTGTGACTGAAGAAGCAGCTGTCGTTGTAGAAGAAGCTGCTGTTGTCGAAGGAGCAACTGGAACCTCAGAGACTGAAAGCTGTGAATCAAATGTCAGCTTAACTGTAGAGACTGAGACCGAGACTGTCGACAACGAAGTCTGTACTGATTTCCAACAACCACCCTCAACTGAAACTACGACGACCGTAGTCACCACAGAAACAACCACTGAAACAACAACCGAGCCAACAGTCGAAGTAGAAACCGAGACAACAACCGAAACTGTCGAGACAGTTGAAGAAGCAGAAGTATCTGAATTGATAGTGCCATACGTCCCTGAAGTTACTGAAACCGAACAAACTGAAGTCACCACCGTTACTGAAGAGGAAGAAAGAGTTGTTATTCCTAATGAAGAAGAAGAACCAGTAACAGTTGAAGCAGAGACCGAAACCACGACTGTGGTCACTCCAGAGACAACTTTTGAAACGCCAACAGAACCAACGATCGAACCAGAAACCGAGACAACCGAAATTACTGTGTCTGAAGAAGGAGAAGTTTCTGAATTAATTATTCCTTACATCGAAGAAGCAATCACTGAAGCTGAAGAGACTGCTGTTGTTGAACAAGAAGTTTCAGAAGAAGAGACAACCGAAAAAGAAGAAACCACTGAAGTTTCAACAGAAGAAGCCGCAGAAGAAACCGCTACCACTACTACAACCACAACTACGACAACTACAGTTGCTGTGGGAGGAGGCTGCTTTACCCTTGACGTGGTTCCAATTCCTTTCGATGAAGATGATGTTGCTCCACAGGACGTCAGCAACTACACCAACACAAGCATCGTTCTCCGCGAAAAGATCATTTTCTACAACAGTCTCAGAAACACCAGCAATGAAACTACCCAGCTCATTGAAAACCTCGAATCCTCCATTTTCCACTATAACTCCAAGCACCTTACTTCCTTCGGTCTTCTCATTACTAGCAATGACTCTTATGCATACAGCTTAGAACTCCCTTGGAACGGAACCTTCTCCTTGACTTATTTCTCTCCTATCAGCTCGATCTCCATCAACGAGCAGCCTATCTTCTCAACCAGCAAATTCGTCGTCACGGCCAAGTACGACGACTCCGAAGTCATCTACACCATCACTACGACTGCTGGACAGGTTATTCAATTTGAAGCTCCTAACGAAACACCAAGCTCTGATTGGTGGAGCTGGTTCGACTCTGATGAGAAAGAAACCCTTTTCAACGAATATGTCGGACAGAAAGTTGACTTATTGTTCAGCGGTCATGACTGCTGGTTGGTCGTTACCGGAGTCAACGACGTTCAAACAATCTCAGATACATGGAATTGCCTGCAACCAGCTGATCTAAACCGCGAAGAAATCGATGTTCAAGACGCCAAGATCAGAGACCACTTTGGACGCTTTAGACTCGGTTACGACAGCATCATTAACGATGCCGCCGGTGATGTATTAATCTCAAACGTCTACCTTGTCGGCACGTTGCACACTCTCGGAGTATTCAGACCTACCGTCACTGTTGAAGAAGTTTCTTCAACAAGCGCTAGTTCCGAGAGTGAACTCTGCGAACTCAATTGGGACTGGGGCAAATTCTCTCTATTGCCAACTTTCCTCGATAGCTGCCTTTCTACATGCCAGGCCTTAGAAATTTCAAAATATGGTCCAATTGGAGTCATTGATTTAGTCCATGCGTTCAAGCACATCCCTGAGTACGTTGAATGTGGAAGCGTTGGACCTGTTGATGGAGAAAACATCCGCACTCATTTATGTTCAGGCTATGAAAGCAGCTCAGATGAGGCCACTTATGAAACTCTGGCTGATAACTCATCGTTAACTATCTTCGATTTGATTGCCCTCGCGTCAGATGCCGACAAATCGAACTTAGCAGTTGAGGTAGCTGAAGAAACCGCTGATTCGAAACTCTATCTCGTTGCTGAGAAATTCTCTCATTTAAGAAGCGTTATCCCAGCGAACTTCGATATTACATCTGTTAGTGAAGTCGATTTCAAGTTTGATCTCGACATTGCGAGCTTCTCAAGCAAGATCTTGAACGCTATTGGCGGCAAGGTACTTGTGAAAGTCGTTTTCAAATTCAGGATTTTCTCAACAAGGGCTAGTGAGGTCGCTTTTGTGATTGCTCAAGGTAAAATACTACTCTTATAACTGCTCATTCTAATCGAATTTATTAGATTCAGATGGCTATTCAGTCCAAAGAACTGTGAGCGGTGCTGAGGAACCTGTTTCAGCAGCCTTCTCAATTAAAGACTCGTTTACATATACTGGTAGTGTGACATTGGATTGGAGCGAAGGAACCGTAAGTGGAGAGATTGAGGATGAAATTTCAACGAACGAGGGCGTGAATCTCTCGTGGTCTGGACCATACAGTGATAGACCAAGCAGTGAGATAGAAACTGCTTTCGAAATCGCTGTTTGCTACGGACCAGATCATAGATGTTTCAAACAAGAATACATCCCTGATAGATACAGTGTTATCGAGATCTCTAATTTCGAGCTCACCCTTCGCTCAGATTAGAAGTCTAGAGATCAAATTTTAAGGAAGAAAAACAAATTAAATAAATGATAAGAGAAAATGCATAAAATCGTGTAAGATAAATACGTTTCTATATAGTTGATAGTTACATATACGTATTATCTCGTTTGAAAAGACAGCATTTCATTGACATAACATATCTTTTCTTAGCCTAAAGTGATCATCTTCCTAGATTCATGATATCTTTGCCGAGTAAGTGTATTCAGGCTCTCAGTATTAAAACTGAAATGTGAAAAATAACCAGATCTCGATCAGCATAGAAGGAGGTGCTCTTCAATGTAAACTCTCAACAAAATACAGTGAAATCGCTGTGAGATGATCATCGAGACAAGAAATAAATTCAGACATTTCACAATGATGTTTAACAAAATTTAATTCGCTAGTTGAATAACTGAATAGAGTGGAAACATTAATTCGTATCTATCATCAATTTCCAACTGCTAAAAAAATTTGAATTCAAGCATTTAAAATTTTGAATAAAGCATCAATAAGTGAATCTATATTGAACATCCTCCCGAAAACATCAAATGAAGATCGGAAGTATATGGAGTCCAACCATGGTGAGCACCAAGCCGAGTAAATTAAAGCACAAGCCATCTTTCGGCTCGAATTCGAACTCTCTTTCGAGACAGAACGAGCTAAAAACAATCCCAGAATACACGAACACCATATCTACAAAGAAAGGCGTAACTCACTCCAAAAATTCATCGTTGCACAGCAAGAAAGCCTCAGAATCAAAGGAAAATATTCAGCAGTTAGCCAATCTCCCTACAAATAAACAGCACGCGATTAAAAAATCTATTACGAGAAAAGTCACTCTGCGGCGAGCTGCGGAGACCAATCAAGCAATATTTGAAGAATTTAATGAGTCTCATGATGAGGCGGCTTCTAGGCATCGGTTTTCAGATGTGTATAAGCCTTCTAAGTTCCTCACTTCAGGAGAAGAAGAACTAAACAGACGGATAAGCCTGCAGTCGACTCTCAATTCGCAGTCGGCGAACAGTATGATTCTAACTAAGAACATTACCTTGCTCAAACAAGAACCGAAGTTGATTATCCCCACACGAGATAAAAGCCCTAACCATCAGAGATTCAACAGTCTTGCGATTTTGCCTCCAGACTACAATGAGTTTCTACAAAACCAAGGCATTATTAGTGATAAAGCTTTGAACACGCGACAGAAGCAGGCGATCTTCCCAAGCGGGCCTTCCTTCAAAATCGAAAGAGCTCAGACCGAAGAAGACGAGTCTCATCACGCTCATTGGCGAGACACAAGCTCGTTTTGGGGTTTCCAAAAACAGTACAAAGCTCACAAAGCGACAATTCAGCAAAAAGTAGGCGATGATGGAGACTGCTGCGATGTCGGTGAAAGTCCCAAGCATGAGAAACTCACACCGAAGATCCTCAAAATCTCTTTGGCAGGAATCACTCCGTTAATCAATGATAAGCAGCGAGTCGAGGCTTCATGTGAGGAAAAGACGCCGATTGGAAGTAATCGCAGTCGCAAGATTCGTGGTTTAGACTCGGCTTTCCAAGTCTCAAGTTCTATTGCTTCTGATGAATTTAGAAATGTTCATCATCCAGGTTCTCTCGTCGATGCATTGAACAAGCAGAGCATCTCGCCCAAACTATTCCCAGGAGGTGACTCATTCGCTTTTCGATCACAAAACAACGGAAGCGGCAAAGGAAAGAATCAGGTCTCACAGAACGCGACTTTCAGGTCCTCATTTCTCAACAACGACTCGAGCTGTCGGTATGAAGGGGCTCTCAGAGAAAGAGAAAATGGGGTCCCGAAGCATCCGAAGCCTGATTTCCTCCAGACTCAGATGCCTGAATGCAGATCTGTCTCAACTCATATCACAGGCGGGGATACCTCGCAATATATGGGCGATGATTCGTTTGACGCGAATATCAATGCGCATCAGATTTCACATAACTACCAAGATGGGGTCAGCGCACATACTAACAGCACCAACAATTTTTTCTCATCAAATTCGCATCTCTCAGCTATTAGAGGGATAAACCTCAACTGCGAAGAGTCTCTGGATCAAGTGTTCTCGGTGAGCGGAAGGCCGAGCAACCTAGCGGGGCAGAAGTCTTCCGCGGTTTCGAACTTCAGCGCGAAGGCTACTCGGAATAATGAGAGGGTCTCTCGGCCGAAGACTATTGAAGAGCAGCTTGAAGAGTTCGACAAGCTCGTGGATCACATTGAAAACGAAACGGATCTCTATATGGCTTGCCAAGAGCGAGTTCAAGAGTACGTGTGCGATTGCTATTATTTCCAGTCTAAGCAGAAGGAAATAAACGCAGGCATGCGCAGTATACTTATTGACTGGATGACAGAGGTATCCGCTGAGTTTCATTTGAAAAGAGATACCCTGTATCTTGCTCAATACTACATCGATCTCTATCTTTCGAACACGACTGGTTGTAAGAAATCAGAGCTCCAACTTGTTGGAGTAACATGCTTATTCATCGCTTCAAAAATAGAGGTAATCCTTACTTTATTGAGGGAATTGCTCATGAAATATTATTGTTTTAGGAGATTGTACCGAGAAAAATTAAAGACTTTGCACGGGCTACAGACGACGGTTATACCGTTAATCAAATACTTGCTATGGAGCAAAGCATCTGCAAGGTAAGGCAAAGCTTTTACATTCGAAATGCTAAATGATCGCGCTATGCGGATTAGGCTTTAAAATGGAGGCTCAATCCTGTTACGTTGAATTTCTGGATAAATTTTCACTCAAACAAATGGGATCAGTTTGTCTCTTCGTCCCCTGTAGTCACCGAGAACAAGATGATCAATCCAGAACGAGACCTCATTCGATTTAGAGAAGCAAGCGAGAATTCATATCTAAAATATCGGGAGCTCATTCAAATAGCTGATTTAATAATCCTCAACATTGATTTTCTGCAATACGATTTGCAAGCGTTGGCTGTAGCGATTATGTTTATAATAGTCGGGCGTGAATTTGGCCAATTTTCTCAAGAAGAAATCACAACGGAGATACCTTATTGCTCAGATTTCATATTTACTGATAGACAAGGCTTCTACAAAGTCTTTGGAACGTTTATAGAGCAATCTCTGGGTTTGGATCTTTTTGATTTGCTGGAAACGATACAATTCTCCGCGAAGCATTTTAGATTGCTTCTCAATTTTGATCTCCCTCTTGCTGTCAAAAAGAACGCTGAACACCTGCTGCAGGTAAATAGCTTCAATTTAAAATTGCTCTAACAATTTGTTTTGCATGACTAGGATCATTATGAGGAGTTTTTAACATATCAAACTCATAATCTCAAAAGTCTTGAAACCGTTCGAGCCATCATGAACGAGAAATCGATTTGATTTTTATGAAACTTTTTTGTTTTTTTAATCGAAAGAGTGCAGACAATTCAAGAGTTTGAATATATTTCATGTTTACTAATCTTCTTTTTTGAAGCCTGATCTTCGCAGTTGTATATTTATTTTGAAATCTGTAGCATTATGGTGATGCATTAATAACAGTTTTTGCGAATCTGATGATAAGAAATAAACTAAGTTGGATCTAATTCTTGTTACATGTAATTAAGTTTCCTTTAACGGAACAAGCTAGGGTAGATATTAGGGATATAGAAGCGTCAGCTTGAGTCATTAATCTGATTTCTGAGTATTTACGGACAGAGGAAGCTATTTTGGTAACCTTTCCCTCTGAAGAGTGGAGCGAAAGGTGGTTCTCTTGAGCCAAAACCTGAGAAATACTGTTTGAAAGAAGAGGTTTGTGAAAATACTCCAGAAAACCTCAGATTAATCAAAAGTATTGTTAGTGAAAGGTGCTTAGACATTAAAGTTGACAATGAGCTCCTCAATTAAAGGTTTCGTGCCGGTTCTTTCTCAATGAAAAATCATTTTTCTGGAAACGGAGAAAAACTCATCTTTGAAGTAGCCATTAGGGCTCTGACAGCTTTCATGGCTTATCTAATGTATAACACTGCATATGTGATGTTAATCATGCAACATTAAAAAGGACATTTCAAATGGAACAGCCAATATTATCAATTCATATATCTAAACAGGAAAAAAGTACAGATTTCCAACATTTAGGAGAGCCAGCTCTGAATAGTTTGGATGAAAAGGTACCTGGTAACATGAAACCAAAGCAATTTTCAGTTTTTTTGGTTATCTTTTGTCTGATAATTGAACAATGTTGTAGAAAAAATATCAAAACTTGGCCTATCTCACAAGCCCAGTTCAATTAGCCTGCTAATACATCCATCGTTAGAAGACGTAGCGCACTCATTGGATGCCAGAAATAGCCTTAATAGCTCCATTTTCATAAGATAAATCAACAACTCACACAAAAATCATCAGCTCATTTTCACTGAAATCTGACGAATTGATTAATCACATCCCTTTTTTAGTTTTCAATGAACAACAAAATTTCGTCGCAAATTTTCGCAAAATCTCCAACTGCCTGCTAAACAAGCCTCATATCGCGGTTCTAGCTCTTTTTAATCACGAATTCGCAGGGCACTTATCTTCTTGCTTGCAAAAATGCGCGGCAGAAATTTCCAAACTTAATTAAATCAAAGAACCCCTTTATTTAAATCGAAATCGTGAGCTTTGATTTTCAGTGAGCTTCAGTACTGGTCGCGGGATCTATAAATATCGCAACCACCGGAACAATTAACTATAAATACCACCACTACTTCTACAGAGCTCATAAAAAAATAAAATTCGATTCACAATCAACACCATGGACACCAAGCACTTGAACTCCTTACTTTTGGGATAAGCTAGTTCGACTTGAATGTATGATTGCAGCGGCTCTCACAAACAGATGATGTAGCAACGTTTTCAGGGGTTTTTTTTTACAGCAATGCACAACAACAGCTACTCAGATGATGAAAAAGCAATGTTGTTTCATTCACCTCTCACGATTACCTCATTTTTTTAAAAATTTTGGTTATTCGAGCAAAGTTTTCAAGTGAGCTCATTCAGAACTTACTTTCAGGTCTCATAGAGGTGGCTAGTCTAGAAGTTTTGAAATTTTTTTGAGCAGTAGTATAGAACTGTGCTTTATAAGCCGAATATGCGCTATAGGTACGGCGAGCGAACAGAATCGAAGACAAGGAGCGAAGACTTTGCAATCGAATAGAAGTTGAGTTTCAACAATTTGCAATTCACCAGAGAAATTTGAACTTCCCTCACTTGTATACGACGTACATCGTTCCAAGACGCGATTTCGTCAGACTGATCTGCTGTTGGATTATTGTCCGATGGCTGAAGTCTGACTGATCAACTCGATGGGATTATATATGATTAAGTTTTATATTTGCATAGAAACGAATAATTTTGTTGTATTTGTTTATTTCTCAGGTGGTTGCTTGAGAAAAAACAAATTAACAAAATTTCAAGCTTGGATACTGCGACCCACCGAGAAGAAAAAGAAACAACATCGGCTACAGAAGAAGATATCAGAATTTGAGCAAGAGCCAGCCTATCAAGAGCCTTTAGAATCCAAACAAATGCTTACTACCATCGCACTCAAGCTTTGGATGAAGCATCATCTTCTGTGGGTTACAAATTGTTTTTCTTGAATGTATGTTTGGTTCAATCATTCTCTGCTTGAGTCGAAACTATACGATTTATATTTTGGATTGATTTCCATACACAATTTTTTCATACGAAAAATTTCCAAAACATTAATCGAAAAGGAACCTCTTTTTTCAATTTCATTTGACCCTACTTCGCTTTCTTTTTGTCTTATATTGAGAAAATACAAATTATTTCCTGCTTTCAATCAAATTTGATTTAGAACCTAAGAATCGTAATTTGTAGTCCTTGAACAATATTCAGCAACATCTAATAGCATATATTTCATTTCTACTTTAATGTTGCTATATTAACACACATAATTTTCACCACATTGCTTACACCTCGTTCCTATTCTCCTTTGATATTGAATCTAATCTCAGTATTGTCTCTAACTTCTTCTGTTTCTGACCGATGACATCTCTGCTTTAATGGATTAATTTGAAAAGTTTCATTGAACCATCCTGCAGCCCAGTGATCAGAAGTGTCCCATCATTATTTAACGCCAGGGAGCAAACACGATCTAATTTCAATTTAAATCACTGTGTCCTAATACTTCTATTACCTTGCTCTGAGCCTTCAAACAAATGCAGAAGGACGTTTTTATTATAATCATACACTTTAATCGAAGGATCAACCGACAACGCCGCGATAATCGGAGAGTTATTCGCAACGCTTACGCCGTAGATCACGTCTACCTGGTTTTCGCGAGTCGTTATTTCTTGTACGAAATTTCGTATCTGAATATCGAAAACTTTTATCGTGCCTCCTTCCGACCCGCTCACGATGTATTTATCATTATTGGACCAAGCAACCATCGACAGCCAGTCTGCATGAAAAATCATTAAATTGAGTCATAAGCTCACAATGCTAAATGGAATTTTTGAATTACATATATCAGAAAATAGCACTTCGCCAGTTTTTGTCTGCGTATCAAGCAACACAACAGACCAATCGTTCGCGCAAGTAACGATTTTCTTGCCATCTGCTGACCAGCTTAAGCTTCTCACAGGACCTAGAATCGTTGAAATGCCATGCAGGAGAAGTTGTCAAGTTACCTGCGTGGATATCATCGAAATGAAAAACGATCTGCTTATTAGCAACATCAAGAATTTTTATTGTGCAATCATTTGAGGCTGTGGCTAAAAGCTTCGAGTTTGGCGACCAACCCACAAAATTGACGTCGGCTGAGACAATAATAATTAACTCACCAGCAGAGAAACTACTATTACCTTGATGTAACTCTTCGACATGCCAAAAAGTGCTCGTTTTTTTAATATCTACTATTCTAACGGATCGGTCTTCAGAACTGGTCGCCAGGAAAACGTGATTATTTGACCAGGCACAGCATTTAATAGCGCCTTATTGAGATAACAGTAAGATTATTTTCATCCAAGTTGCAAGGATTACCATTATGAGCATTTGTTATGACGAATTCGAGAGCTTTAGTAGCATATTTATAAACTTTGAGAACTCCTGCGCTGCTGCCTGTTGCAACCAATGTTTCATCATGAGACCAAGCAAGAGCGGTGACAGCCTCTGTTTATTAAATTTAGCACTTGTTAATTCAATTGAGCAATCCCGGTTTTACTTTCATGGCCTCCATATATCGTGGTGACTAGTGCTTTCTGTTTAACATCATATATATTCATATTGCAATCTTTTGAGCCTGTAACGAGAGTATTGCTATCTGGAGACCAACTGAGCGACAAAATATGATCTAAAGGGTGCCAGATGAGAACCACAATGACTTGTCTAAATTACCTTTATGAAAATCCAGGAGGGCGAAGAGGGTTTTTTTTGTGTAATCGTAGATTCGAACTGAACAGTCTTCAGAACCTGAAGCGAGATATTTTCCATCATTTGACCAGGCAAGGCTGGTCACCGGTCCTAGGGCATAATCTAACTAAGTTAATATTCTGGTATTCCTACTTCGTCGAAACTGTATATGAGCTCTTTTTTCACAACGTCGACCACCTTTACTGACTGATCAGACGAGCCTGTTGCTAACGCCGTACCACCTCTAGACCAAGCCAAAGCGTTCACAGAGCCTTGAATAAACATAAAAAATGGGTATTTTTTGGGAGGAAATATAATCACCTTCATGTATTTCGAAGGTATGATGAACTTCCTTCGTGTCTGTATTGATGATCTTGACGGTGCGATCAGCCGAAGCCGACGCCAGGAATTTGCCCATTTTGGACCAAGATATGCAGGTTATGTCATCTTTTGAAAAGCCATGAGTTTGAAAATGAAACTTAACTTGAACCTTTATGGATTTTTGTGAATGTATGCACCAGTTTTTTTGCAAAGAAATCAACAATTTTGATCGTTGTCAACGACGATGAAGCCATCATCTGGCCATCTGGTCCCCAGCTTACGGAGTTCACAGATCCTATTCAAAAATTAGCGCCACTGGAAAACGAATTGTTCGCCTTACCAACATACAGCTCGTCAAACGAGTGACTCACGTTGTTCATTTGGAAATTAAAGACTTTAAGCGAGCCGTCTTCTGACCCTGATGCAATGTAATTTCCTTCTGGGGACCACGACACACAAAGAATAGGGTCTATAACAATTTGTATAAATACCAACTAACAACAATTCAAAAGTATTTTACCTCTATGGATGTAACCGAGATCTGCTATGCATTCGTTCGTTGTAGCATCGAAAATCCTAACAGAATGATCCGAAGAACCTGTAACCAAATGTTTTCCAGAAGGAGACCAGGAGGTTGAGACGATTGGACCGCTAAATATATGAACTCTTTCAGTAGATCTATTTTCGGGCTAGAATGATGTTAATTAAATATTTCATAGCGAGTTAATACCTTAATCGTAGCCTGCTTGACAATCGTTTTTTGCTGTTTAAAACTATGACTTTTGTGTCTTGGAACAAGAGATTCTTTTATTTCCCTCGACGCTCCTATCCCAGTCTCAGTAGCCTCGTCTGGTGTCAAATCCGCTTCTAAATTTCAATGTATTGTTCTATTTTGGATTTTTAAGTTCCTACCGTCATCGCTTTCTTCGTGGACAGGCTGAGTCACAAGGTGCTGCTGAGGTTTCGAATTTTTCGGTGTACCAAGGCAGATCTGATCAAGCAACTTAATGTCGTTGTCTATGGACAAAAGATCAGAATTCGAGATAAGAGAAGTTAAATTACATGGAATCGTTAATAATTGGTCAATATTGGGTTGCTCGTATTCAAAAATACTTTTTCTGACCTTAGAGTCCCTTGCTCGAGCTAGATGGCGTGGGCTCATCAAAACAGGTTTGCTATAGGAGGAATTCATATTCGACAGCTTATCCGTTCGAACGAAAAAATCTTCCTCCTCCTTTCGAGCGCTCTTAGGGGTAAAAATACTAAATTTCGTTTTCTTTGAATCCTCAGGTTTAAGCGTTTCAATTTTCGAAGGGCGCTTATCTGCAGACAAATTTATCTTCAAGGGTTCCGAATGATGCTTTTGATAGTTTGGAGAGTGCTTCACCGGACTGTGAAATATCCTTTCAGATCCCCTTTGCTGCGTAGTATTTCTAACTCCTGCAAACTGAAATACCTCTTCATCTTGATCTTGACCTTTCTGCTCCTCCTCTTCACCAACACTTGGAGTGTCTGATTGCCTGAATATTGAGGGCTTCAGGGTCGCTGAATCGGGGTAACTCTGCGTTTTATCGAAGGTCGGACTGGGCAAAGTATCAGAATGCTGACTCATACTGCCTGTAGTCCTCGCCCTGTCAAAATCTTCCCTTGGGTCTCTCATTTTCTCTGTACTAATGTTCAATCTACTGTTATTTCTACTGGTGTTTGAGTCTTCCTCTGTATTAACTCTATCTGACAGCGTATCATCGGTGAACATGTCTATTTTAAGGACGATCTCAGAGGAGGAAGGTCTATTGTAAGACCAACGAGACAGCATCGCATGGACGATCTCTGCGAACCTTGGGCTTCCAATAATCAGGCTAAGGCTATCCCTCAATTCCGCTTGCACTCGGTTATATTCCAACTCCTTAAACTGAGCATTGAGCTGCTGAAGCTTCTCTCTTTCGATTCCTGCGTATTCAAGTACAACGATTCCCAGAGAATAAATATCCGCCTTGTAATAACTAATCTTATCTTTGGACAACGCCTCCAATGACATCATTGCTTCAGGTGCCTCATATAAACTGACTGGTACAGCGCTAGTTTTTACCAGCGAATTGCTGCGAGAAAAGCTCTTATCGCCGCCGCCTCTAGATGACTTTTTGTTCTTACGAGGAGCGATATGTCCGCTCCAATCGGCTAACACCCAGCGGTTCGTTTCTTCAGAGTAGAAAATATTCTCAGGCTTTATCCTGTTATGAGATACTGCTTGCTGTCTCTTCGCGAAATCCAAAGCGTAAGCGATATCGCTCGTAAATTGCATGATTTCTTTGAGAGTCGGCGTGCGATTTTTCGTTTTCATTTGCACTCTAAGCGAAGGAAGAAATGGCATCGTATAGTATGCCTCGAGTTTTTCCTGGTCAAACTCGCTGGACTCGATTGGCATGATTGTAGCGTGAGTCAGCTGTGTTTGCAATGAAATTTCGTGCGTAAAGATCCCGTAATCTTCAGAAGTTTCAGCTTTAAAATATTTAATCGCAAGAAATTTTGTAGAATTTTCCCTCCTGGCTTTATGGACGATCCCGAGAGACCCTTCTCCAATGTATTCTATGTTTGAGAATTTTGCTTTTAATCGTTCTTGCATGTTGAAACTCTCCGAAATGATAAACTTTATCCCTATATGATGCAATTAAAAAATAAATTCAATAAATTACCTCTCAGCCGCCATAATAGATATCTGAGGTATATAATACAATGAAAGAATCCAATATTCATTCGATAACGCATTATTTGGCACTTGTGCCTAATTGCTTTGAGAAATTGGGATATAATGGTGTGTTTTATCATTTTTCTGAGCTTGTGTAATGGTGAAATCGGCATAAAAAGCCTTTTTGAATACATTCACATCAGACAGGCATGAAGATATATATATTCCCAATTCGAAAGGTTATATATCAATATAATCAGATTTAAGCAGTGATTATCACGGCGGAAACCTTCACAGATTTTACACTAAACAAAAGCACTTAATTTCTTTTTATCCTCTGCGCAAACAAAGAAATAGAAACCTTATTAGGCGAGCCTTTCTTCAAATCTGCACCATGATTATATAACTTATTCAATGAGCTAACGTTATTCGATGGCGCAGACGTACTGGGTTTTTTCTGCATGCTCTGAGGGAGCACATTGTTGAAACGATTCACTTGATTATTCGAGGTAGCTAAACCCAATAATGAGTTCTTCACTCCATATTCATTCAAGACGTCTTTATTCACGTTATTATTGAAGATATTGAAGTTATTATTTCCTTCTTTCACCTGCAAGACCGAATTTTGTCTCACGAAAAGCTTGGCTTTGTTTTGAGTTGTAGGTCCAGCGGATTTATTCATGCTGAAGTTCGTAGTATTCATAGGACTTTCATCTAGTCCTTTGGGTTTGCTGCCATTGGTCAAACTGGCTTTAGATTTAGAGTTTAGCTGTGAATTTGCGTTGGTTCCGACCGGCGTGTTCTTTTCAAAGCTGTTTTGCTTTTGGATTCTGCTCTTGATGCCCTCTCCGAAGAAGATTCTCTCATCTTGCTTAATTGTTGCCGGTGCTTGTCGATCAAGGACTTTTTTGAATTGACTGTTAATCTTGAGGAGGATTGAATGCTTTCCTGATAATTCCTCATTGTCCAGCCAGTCGTCGTCATTGTTTTTATTTATCTTTGGATCGTAGTTATCATTGTATATGTTGTCTCGTTCCTCCAACGCTTTCATGACTTCCTCCATTCTTTTCAGCTATAAGAAAAAGCTTAGACAAAAATCTCATTGATTATGTGGAACCTTCTTTTTCATTCGTTCATCCTCAAAGACATCGATTTCGAATTGGCCTCTCTTTCGCTTTTTATTAACAAACGCTCTTTCAATAACAGCTCGCATTTGCTAGAGGAAACGGTATTATGCTCTGGAAAGGAAGAAGAATAGAAAGTACCTCTTTGTCTTGGACCCACAAGTCTTTAAGGAATTTTTCAAACACTTCGCCTTCACTATAAAGATATTGAGAAATGGTTTTACAATTGGATCATTACTCTTCATTTTCTTCGAAGTTATGGTCGATAAGCTCTTCCAAATCCTGGTCAAGACCATCTTCGTTTTCTTCTGCATCGTTTCTCTAATTCCAACAGAAGCAAATTGTGAGAAAAGCAAGTGAAAAAGTTGTTTACATCTATTTCCTTAACAATGTCATCATTTTCTTCTCGGTCACTTCCAACTTCTGCTTCAATATCCAAAAATTTGGGCTTTATTCAAAAAAGGATTAATCATTCGGAGACAGCCACGCAAGTAGATTACATTTATTTTCTTTTTAGGCTTTTGCTCAACTTGTTCTTTCAGCTTTTTGGGCATGGTAAGTTTCTCCATGATTCTATCAGCAATTTTCTTCAATTTCGTAAGCTTTTTCTCTAATCACATCAAAAACTAATTAATATGTGTTTTCTAATTGATGGTTCTACCATTCTGCATGGGCATATCCGAATTCGATTCATTTCTTTCCGCATGCTGCTGGAAATCGTCGAAAACGGGGAGGCTGTCCTCTTGTAAATATTTCTGAGCTGTGTCTTGATCTTCACGGCGCTTCTGTCTCTTCACATTGCTATTGGAACTCTCATCAATCATGTCGGACTCGCTTCGCTCGTCCTTCGATTCACCTTCGTCGTTTTTCTCTCCGTCTTCATCTTCTTCATCGTCATTGGCTTCTTCCTCTTCCTCATCGTAATTAGATTCTTCCTCAGCTTCTTCGCCCTCTTCAAGCTCTTTTATTCTCGCAACATCAATTACAGGTTTTTTATTTGATTCCTCTTCATTTTCTTTATTTTCATCCTCAGGATTATACTCAGAGTCCTTCTCCTCTTCATTATCAGCCTGGCTCTCTTGGTTCTCAGCCTGCTGTTTGGCAGCTTGCTCCTTCTTCTTGTCGATAAAGACGAGCTCTCTCTTCTGGAACCGAGAATTAAGCACTTCGATGCTCAGGTTCTTCGATCGTTTCCTTTGGATGTCCTTTGATATTTCCTTACAGAGATCTATTGAGGTTTTTTTCTTTTTGTTCACTTCTAGACAAGCAGGCATTCCTCTTAGCTGCAAATTGTTTTTGTTAACAATCGTCGAACTGCTCCTCGATAAAGCAGTGATAAACATGGTGCTGTCAGCTATGCTTAAGCTTGGATTACGAGCAAAGTTTTTAGGGAGCGTCACTTCGATTTCAGGTAAGTAGTCCTTTTCGATTTTATTGAGTTTTTCATTTTGTTGAAGGATTTGACTGATCTCAGAATTCTGAGTTGGGTTCGGCTGGCTGCGCGACGTGCTCTGTGTCTTATCGCATTTCGATAGATTGAGCTCAGGGAACTCTGTTGAGCCCATGTTCTGGATGGAAGGTACGTTTTGTATCGAAGACACGTTCTGCATCGAAGGCCAATTATTCTCCATGTTAGGCACAGAATCGAGTCTGTTAAGACCGGTTTGGTCATTTTCTATTGTCATTTGAGTTTCTGGAAGGGGTTTCGAGTTGTTGTCCTGAGTAGCATTTTGATCAGCGCTCAGTGATTGAATCGTTGAGGGCATGGTATTTGGGTTTTTAAAGATTTTGATTTCTTTGTGGATATCGATTTCATCGCCAATAGCTTTTTCTCTTCTATACTGATCCACTTTCTCCAATAGAGTCGTGATCTCTTTTTTTTTGCTACGATTCAAAGTCAGACGGGGTTATTCAAAGCAATGCCTTACTTTGCTTTCTCGATCTTGAGTTCCTCAGCTGGTAGGAATTCCGGCTCTTCGTATAGTCTCTCAGCATCATACCCATCTGCCATTTCGATGAGATTAAAATCTCCGAATAGTTTATTCTTTGTTTTGACAGTATTAGTAGATGTGGTGCCTTTGCTTGTGCCAGTGGATCGTCCTTTCCCGCCTTTTTTGTTGATTTTTTCAAGTTCAGCAAGGTTTCTTTCACGGTCTAAACCAAATCAATGTCTCTGTGTAAGCGAGATTTAATTCTTGTGGTGATATTACCGAGATTGGCTTTCTCCTCATCATAGTCGCTTTCTTCAGCCACCAAGCCATCCGCTTGTGCCGCGAACATGGCAAGCATCTCAGCGTTGGATTTCTTTTCAGGTTTTTTCCTTCGGCCGGCGAGCTCATCGAGTGCTCTGCTCTTTTTCGCCTTTTTCTTCGTTTTTTCGTCACCATCATCATCGTCGTCGACAATGAAATCTTCATCAGACTCCGGCTTCATCTCCTTTTCGCCCTCTGATTCCTTTAACTCTGGGTTTTCTTCGTCAATGGCCTCTAAATTCTCATCAGTGTCTTTACAATCAATGATTTAGAACTAACTAGCACGCATAGAAATTGGTACCTTTCTGCTTCTTTGACCTCCTGGTTTTCCTTGAAGGACGACGTTCTCTTTTTTTCCTGGATTCAGGCTCCTCCTCTTCCTCCTGGTCGCTTTGCTGGCGCTCTTCAATGTACTCTAATGTGGAGCATCAAGGCATTAGATCAGAAATAATGCTTTCTGTTACGCTTGAGTCGCAGTCTTCTCCTCTTCCCCGATTCCATTTGTCTCTCATCATCTGTAGCTTTATTCGGAGTGTTGTCTTCAATACCAGTTGACACCAAGTGGCTATCATCTTCGTCGACAGCATGAGAAGTCTTTGATAACCGCTTCAATCTGCGTGTGGTTTGCTCAGGGACTTCTTGCAAATCACCAGTGACCAAAGATTCTGGTTCACTTGTACCTTGCGGTTCTGGCGATGGCTCTTGATATTCAGGTTCTACGTAGTTGTCTGCTGCTACCTCCATGGTTTATTGTATATAAAACACCTATTTTTTAAGAATTTTTTCCGCTTGTTATTTCGAATCTCTTATACTCAACGCTCTTTTTTTAAATTTGGCGCTTTATCGGTAATGTATAAATACACATTGAATAATTAACAAGGCGCGCTCGAAAGGCCTTTTTATTTTGGTTCTCACTATCTTTAAGTAAGACCTCATCAATTTGAGAAAAATCAGGGCTTGGCCTCGCCCTAAACACACAACAGCTCGTCTCAAATAGTGCTTTTAAACCTAAACTCAAGTCTTTTTGAATAAAATATATCTTAGAATACAAAGTAGTATTTTTAACTCTGAAAAATTTAAATGGCCACGCCTTCAAATAAGATCATTCTCGGTCCTGAAAAGGAATTTCTGAATTTGCGTGAAAACCAGCTGCTGGATGCGATCGAAAAGGACCTCATCGAGTTTGAAGCGAAGCTGTCGAAGCTGACGAACATAGGTAAAATTTATTCATTGCTTGAATTTAAAAATCAGAGTGTCAGCCATCAACCACCACTCAAGATCAACCTCAGAAAAAGCCTCAGATTTTGGTCAACCCTCCAAGCAGTGTCCTCGAACTTGAAGAGTTCAGAAATGAAAAAGCTGCTTTCTTGGCGCAATTCAGCAAAGTCTTCACAAATAACAAATTTGTTAAGGAGCTCATTGCTGAAAGAGGGAGACTTTTGAGTGAGAATTTGCGGCTGTCGAATGTAAGAACAAAATTTTGTGATTTGCGCGCTAAATCTACGTCGGTTTCATAGGAAAATTTCTCTTTGAAGCGTGAGGTTGCTAAGCTGAGAGAGGATTATAACAGCTTAAAGGCCGTGGTTCAGCCCGAAAATGGAAAATCCGAGAAAATGACGAATTTAGAGGCGATGATGTTGCAATTTGCGAACCAATCGTTCACGAACCAACAGAAAGATCGTCTGGTAGACTTGGAAGTTAAGCTTGCAGCAAAGGAAGAGGAGTTGGAGAAAGAGAGACAGACCCATAAGTTCGAAAAACAGGAGTTGCAAAGACAAATAGAGGAGAATAAGAAGCATATTACAACTCTCAAAACTCTCATAGAAACTCTCATAGAAGAAAAGAACCCTTCAAAGAGAGTTATTAAGAAAATCAATTTGGAATTGATGAAGATGCTCAGTGAGAGAAGCAATGAGCAGAGTCCGGTTCAAACTGAATCGAAAACGAGACGAAGCACTCGGGCGAAACCAATGAAGCGGTCAGCTCCTGATTATGAGTTTATAGACACTGAAGATGAAGGCGAGGCTAACGGGAAACAGGAGGAGGAAGAGTATGAAGAAGGAGAAGAAGAAGAGAATTTTGACCCTGATGAGCTTGAAGAAGAGCCGATCATAAGAAGAAGCTCGAAAAAATCGAACGTGAGTCACAAATCTGAGAAGTCAACTGGGAAGAAAAAGAGCAAAACTGCGAGCAAGAAATTGACTCAAGCAAGCAATGCCTCTCTAAATTATTTCTTAAGCTAAACCAGAAACGATTCGGATCAGCGCTCAGAGAATAAATATCAAATCTAAGCAAAATCGTCCAATGATGTTGTGTTTTTTTCTTTTCTTTTTGGTATTAGAATTTGGAGTAGCATCTATCTACGTTTACCTATAGATGTAGCCAGTGTTAAAATTCTTGCGAGCACATACACAGATGAAGGAAATTAAGTTATGAGCCAATGCTGGTTTTCTCAATAATTAATAATCCCAGTGGAACTAATTTCTCTGAGAACTTAAATTCAAAAAGGTCAACTATGTTTGGCTTGAGAAAAATTAAAAATCAGAAAAGATGAAATTTGTCATATTCTTAAAACTCTTCACAATGGATTTATACATCTTCTCTTGCATTTTGAGTCAGATCTCCTTTTTGTTTGAACAAAGAGCTGTAGTCTGCATCATAAGGAAACTATACAAGTACTGATAGTCAAAAAACAATATATATATTCCTCGTTTATCCCTCCATAAAATCCAAGTTCATATCCTCAGGCTCGATCATAGGAGATTCTTTTTGCACGATCATCAAGTTTCTTTGAAATAAAAAGATAGGCTACGATTCCCAGTAGCGTCACTCCTCCAAGGGTTACTCCAAAGATTAACGCCTGAATGTCTGGACTCATACCTTTTGAGCAGCCCATAACTCCTCCACCATTATCATTGACAGAATAATACCCATCTAGCACGCACTGTGTGCAATTGAAAGTCGCACTTCCATTCAAACCAACGCAATGTCTGCAATTACTAGGACAAGCCATGCACACTTGGCCAGCAAGACCGTACCCTTGAATACAATCAGTGCATATCGTGCCAGAGCACTGTGAGCAGTATTGAGGACAAGAGATTGTGTTATTAACTGGATCGCAGATGGAACTTGACGGATTCAACTCATAGCCACTCAAGCATGTGTCGCATTTGCCAGCACCGCTTGTTACGCACGTGGCACAGTTTATTGCACAAATGAAATCGCAGAGCATTGTTGTAGTGTTGTATTCGTAGTTGGTATTACAGCCAGTTGGATCGCAGTAATCTGCTCCGTTTGTTGTGCAAGTTGCGCAGTTGGCTGAACAGCAAAAACCGAAACTCGGCAAGAGTGAGAGGAAAACTAAAGCAATGAGTTTTTGCATGTATTGTTGGTCAAATTATTTCTGCAATGAAACCTTTGAGGCTTTTTGTTAGTTTTATTAATCGGTCGTTTCCAAATAAATTACCGTACTAAAATAAATTTGTTTTGAATTTGCCCAGTTTCTAAACTACGAAGTGAAACACTGATTGTGAATTAATGTCGTCTATTTCAATCGAGCCTTATTGAAAGTCCAACGACAAGTTTTTGTTTCATTTGACTCTTAGATATGAGACGTTCGTGAACTCACACATGAATAGGTATAATAAATATAATCATATATCACTCATCTGAATGGAGATTGTATCAACAATAATAGATTGCAAGCTTTCTTTAATCAACAACGTGAATTAATTTCTGAATTAAGTACTAATTCATATTTTTCCTCAAGAGAACTTGGGTATGGGAACAGTTCCAGTAGAAAGCTGCAAAAATTTTATAATTAGTTATTTTTAGTCGTAGTTGTTAGCTTTTTTCATTTTTCATTTTTTGTTTGCGTGGATTATTGGTGCTTGCCCTTAGTGATAGTAGCTATGTCACGGCTGAGCCTTTGCAGGTTTTACCATCAAAGGCTTCGAGTGAATCGAATGAGGTTTATTTTGCTCAGCTTCCTGCTCGGATAAAATCCTCTTCCTTCCTGGCCAGTTCATTCTTTTGGCTCGAGCAGATCACAAATTGAAAATCTTTTTCGTTATTCTTTGAAATTACATCAGAAGATGTCAGTGGATCGAAAACATGCCCCGAAGACTTACTGCTCTTGCTGATTTCATTCTTCCTAGAAAGCATGTTTCCATCGCCTTTACCAAAGACATGGGGGGTCTCGCGACATTGGCCATGAGTTTTCATCTCGTTGACTTTTGTTGCTCGCTTTCTATGCTCGTTGGCTTCATGCGCTCTCATTTCTTCCCGTGGAAGCCTCACACTGCAGGTCATAAACGAACAAAAAATCAATTCTTTCGGGCATTCGTCCTGGACATGTTGAATCATACTCTTTTTAAGCACCTTACGCCCACAGTTGTTTGGACAATTAACGCTCTCGTATTGACATTTATTCTCATGGAGGATCAGTTCTTCTAAAGGAAGAATAACCGGGCAGCCATTTAGAGCTGATTGACAATGCATTTTCAAATTTGAAGCAATACGCTTGAGATTTCTATTTATCTTGCGGACTTGCAGAAATTCTCGGCAGTTTGGGCATTTGGAATCAGATTTCACGATCATCGCAACACACCTCGCACAGAGTACCTGCGAGCAGTTTTTGCATTCTGCCGGAGAATCTTTACAGTAGATGTTTGGAATATTCAGACAGATAGGGTCTCTCAAGCAAGCGATAACTGCCTCTGAAAGTCTGTTATCAACTGCGTATTTTTCCTCTGGTAGAGAAGCCTGAGATCGATAATATTCCGAGAGCATGTGCTTTCGAGAACAAAGAGCTTGGTGACAGAATTTACTTCAGGTTGGTTTTCTCAATTAATTTGAAACTCGTTAGATATCGCCCAGGTTCGTTTAGAAGGAATTAATATCTTTTATTTGGCCTTTAACAATTAATTAATAAATAAGACATCATCTTAGAAGCATCACACCTCCGAGACGAAGTTGTCGAAAAACATCATGAGTAATTGAGGGAAATGCGTTTGGTTGTCTGGATTGTAAGGTTTTCAGTTGAAGCAATTAAATTATCAACACTATCATTGAATTGTTGAAAATGATGATGAAACAAAATATACAGATATGTTCTACAAATAATCACTTCGAGTGCACTAATCTATCAGCTTTTAATTGAGATTGATGCTATCTGTTGAAGAAGAGCGATTGATGTCTTCTGTAAGTCTGCTTGAATAAAGTAAAAAACTGAGATAGCCTATTGTTAAAGGAGTTAGCAAAGACTTGAAAATTCAAGTATTACCAAATCCGGCTGTAAATGGCTCATAGGAAACGTCATAAAAATAAAGAAGTGAGGCTTTGATAGGAAGGTTGTACTTTCGGTAATGCTTGAAAAACACCAATTTGAGGAAAAAGAGACTATAACCAACGAAAAAGAAGCTTTGAGAGGCATCTAAAAAGAATTTCGTTTTGCGGAGAAGCACTGGGTCAGAGCCTTGATTTATCTGTTCGTCAATACGCTGAAAACTCTGTTTTTTCTCCAGGAGGAAAGCGCGAAGGCTGGCTTTTACACTATTGTCCTGCATTCAAATCTTGAAAATAAAGCGATTTGCAAAATTTTTTATTCACAGATTAATTTTCAAAACAGTTTGACTGACTCCTATGGATATTAAAATGTATTTACTTTCATTCTTTCAGAAATGATGTTTCAAAGAGACACCTGTAAGACTTCAATATTACGAATACTTTGTCATTTTTTTGTTTTAACGAAGTAAGATTCAATTCTTTCTTAGATATGCTTTTCAATATTTGATATATGACACTGAGCTAAGTGATCAATAGCAAGGCAAGGAAAGATAAGAATGTCACTAGGATAACTATTTTTTCACATCATATCTAAAATTTCACATCAAACGCTTTCATTACCAATTTAATTTTCTTGAAGGATTATTTCGAGGGACTATTGGAAAAAAACTCTACATATTTCTTATATCGCATGTCTTGGATTCTTTGCCATGGGGAAGAAACAATTACAAAACCTTTTTCCATCCGAGATATCTTGACATTTGAATTAGATAGAAGAGTGAGTTTCAACAATCCTTATGAATCAAATGATGGGACTATCTTTGGAATGATTGGTTATATAATTCAGCAAATTAAATAAAGGAAAAGATTTTCAAAACATCTCTTTATCAACACTGATTTTGTGAAGTTTTTTCGTTGTTTTTATCTCTGATCCATATGTATATGCTTCTTCATCAAATAAGAGATTGAAGAATTAAATAAATCCAAACGACAGATCACATTGACCGATAAATTCTGAGAGTTCACTCAGGAGTTTTATCAAAGATCTGACTCTCAGAATATGTGAGACGGCAAATCGGGCAAGACAGATCCTTTCTTAACCAAGCAGTAATGCATTCGCTATGGAAATAATGAGCGCATGGGAGACACTTCACTAATTTCCCATCTATACATCATAAGTTAATAACAAATGAAATATTAAGTTATAGTTCTACCTTTTGGAAACTCCAGAGAGCAAATGGTACACTCTTTGATGTTTTCAATTATAGCTTCGAGTTTCCCTTCCTTGATCATACTAGACTTTTCGTTTTTAGCAACATTATTCAAATTGGTTAGAAGGGTGAATGGAGTGTTGCAACCCCTGACAACACACACCGGTAGTACTTTGAGGTCTAGCCTTTCAAGACAAAGTCTGCAATATGCATGCTTGCAGCCTGGATTCTTAATGGCATTATCCTCATTGACTTGAGCTCTACATAATGCACAACATTCGAAATAATATTAAATATAACACCGGTATTTGGTAATTTGGTTGCTCACCAACTGTGTTCTAACATCTCTCTGATTGTCTTATATCCTGAATATCAATTTTACCCTCTTTGAAGTCATCAATGAATCCTAAATGTGAGGTATTAATTAGCTTTTTTTTCTGCTTTTTTAATAGCATCTTTACCTTGCAGAATGTCATTTTTCAGAGTTTGTGTATACTCTTCCATTAATCCAGAGAGCCCTTTCATGTTTATTTTGTTCACGCAAGCGGCCATCAGACAGTAGGACCCTTTCGAGGCTCTTTCTACGCAATTCAAGCAAAATACATGCCCGCAGCTGTTCTCAAACATTTTATTTCTTTCTTTCAGCATCTTGCAATAGCTGCAACTTTTCACTTCTATCGGCTCTCTCTGCCCTGAGTCGTTTGGTTTCTCGGCTTTTTGGGTGCCATTCGTTGCGTGGTGATTCGATTCTTCGACGACTCCCGTCGGTTGCTTCTGTCTTTCGAATACAAATTTCCAAACCTCACCAGAAGCCAACACAGTAGGACACGTCCCCAAGAAACAAAGACTGTCATCCTTCGGGTCGATATGTTCCAGGCAATAGATGCAGTAAGCGTGACCACAATTCTTATTTAAGAAAACATCTTTTTGGTCTAAAGGAGCGGCACAGATAGAACAATCCATCAACTTAGGCACATCCTCTTCTATTGGTTTCTGAGGCAACATCTTGCTCTCGTGAGGATTCAAATTTTTGGTGTTTGATTTGAATTCCTCACCAGATAATTGATTATTTATGGGGAGATCATGGCATCTATTATTTTCTATTGCACTTATGGGATATCCAAAGCCGATAAAATTTTTTGATTTCCCAATAAAATTCAAGAGGACGACATGAAATGTAAAGTCTTTGTTCGAAGGATTCGGATAAATTTCGGTTTTATAAATTTTCTCTTGTCCCCAATTTTCTGCAATTGCCTCGATAATATCAATTTTCATTGAGAACTTCTCCGCAAGCACTTGGCATAGATCTTTGGTAAATTTGTAAGAAACCATATAAGGTTCACGCAGCAAGTGATCGAAAATCTCGTCTGTGAGAAGTGTTTTATCTTGTTTCATAGCGGCTAAGAACAGAGCTCTCACAGCGACGGTGAGCACATCGGCACGATTGCTATTAGGGATCACCTCGAGATAAAAATACTTGATGAGCGTTGTTATATCAAAGGCAATATGTTTGGCATTCTCTAAGCGAAATCTCTCTTTTTGGATTGCCTGAATGATTTCCTCAAACTTCCGATCAGCTTCTTTATAATAGAAGTTATGCTCTTCTGTCTTGTCGAGTTCAGCCTGCAAGAACCTTAAAGCTTCTTTCGTTTCAGAGTACACCATTGCATTTTCGTGCTCGATTAAATTTTCAAGCAGCATGCAGCCAAAGACGAGGTATAATGGGACAGAGTCTGACTCTTTTTGGAATTTTCTGACTGCTGGAAGATAATCCAGAATATTTCGAAATTCCAAGGCTGATTGTTTATGGAAACTTGACAACTTTAGAGCGGAGGCAGTGTATTGGGGCACGTTATCAATGTCGATGTCTTCAAACGTGAACTCTTTGAGATCTGAAGAATTTTCTATGCTCATCTTAGACGCTTATGACGATAAAGAAAGTTTTAGTCTGAGATGTTACCAGAACAATTGAAAATTAAGAGGATTTGTGCGGGTAAAGGAATGTTTTGAGATACTAACCGCCTGCTTTGACAAATTTCTTAGGCTAGAATTTTAAATGTTAATTTAATTACCGGATAACTTCTGATTCTCACACTCTAACTGAAGATTTCGAGTAAGATCGTTTGAGAAGCATGGTTTGTAAGAAAGAAGACACATAATTTACAGAAAAAGCCGAGAATGATGATGATCGAGAAAAGATATGATCTATTTAAATGAGAAACCTTGCTGAAAAATTGGAGCTTGTTGAGGCCAACCTAATTTCTTCTGTAGTTTAGAAGCAATAGCCTCAATCAAGCTCGGGATAAAATCTCTAGATTCTCTTATGATTTAATTAGTTTTTCGTAGTCACAGATCCTACAGCTTCATGCATAAATAAAACATGGATAATAAACTATAATTGGCCAGGAAGGCGTCATGAAATGTTCTTTTATTCAATATCTGGTTATCATCATATCTTCTTTCCTCTCTCTTACTCTAAAAAGCGATAAAAGAAATGAAAGATATTAATAATTCGAATTTAACGATAATTAATTGAGTGTACGTACTATCAAAGGTCCTTAATGTCAGAAAATGCAAGACGACAAATCGGGCAAGACTGATTCTTTTTCAACCAATCCGTAATGCATACTCTATGGAAACAGTGCGCACAAGGCAGTGTCCTCACTAATCCTCCATCTAGAATTTGAAGATAGCAATTAGGTCACAAATTCAACTTTACTATTACCTTTAGGAAGCTCCAATGTGCAGATTACACATTCACTGATATCTCCAATTTTAATCACGATCTCCGCTTCTTTTTTCTGACTCGATGGCTTCCTTCTCTCTGGCTTTTGGCTCCAATATCCTTCCGGATAGCTCAACCCTTTCAACTTCATTTTCTTACCAAATATGCTTAATATTGCAGCATCAAAAGCAAAGTTTCCTGAAGTAGGATAAAATTCATGCCTTTGTGTTACTTCCTTTCCCGGATAAGTATAATCTATATCTATCAGATTAATCCTGAATGAGAACTTATCAGCGAACAATTGACATATTTTATCCAAATGGTCATCCGGTGAATTCGAGATCTGAGGCAGCGTCTCCAGTTCGCAAAACTTCTTCTCGGCACTATTTAGATTGTTCAGAACATGAGCAATGATCACTGCTCTAGCAATAGCACTCACTGTGGCCGCATGGACCGATTTTGCTAGAATTCCCTCATAAATTTTCCGAATAAGCACGATCTTAACCCTCGGATTACTTTGAGCGAGATTAGTCTCAACGCCTTTTTCTATGTAAGCGATTAAGCTTTCATAATCAGTTTCGATTTGTTTGAACATTGTTTGCTGTTCGTAGGCAATGAGAGGATGGCTCTGTAGCAGTTTCAACGAGCTGGTAATCTCCACTTTGATCGATTCGTTCTCATATTGAATCAGATTTTCAAGCAACGCGCATCCAAGGACCAGGAAAATCGGAGATGGTTCAGCTTTAAACCTCCTCATTGTCGGTATGACATTTAGCACCTTTTGAGTACTGATGTCACAGGTTTGTTGTCCAAGTGCAAATATCACCGCGTTACTCGTGCTATTGGCATCGAGGTCAACTGACAGTCCTTTGAAATTATCAGTAATCGCCAACTGTGAAGGATGTATCGGTTTTAGGTCTAGTTGCTTCGAGATGATGTCTTTCCCTTGGAAAATTCCTTGTTCAAGAGCGAGGTCTTTCTTTTTTGAATTATACTCTTTGATCTTTTGTTGCAAACTCTTGACGAGGCTGGCAATATCTGCATGATCGTTTCTTGGCCCTTTTTGTGAATCTCCGAGTGTTGCCTCGGCGTACTTGTCAATGTTCTTTTCGAGATCGCCAATAAAGTCATCGATATCTAGCCATAATCCTCCTCCAAGTGAACGAAGTTTATTTTGATTCGCATTTGATTGCAAACTGAGATCCCTTCGTTTGATCTCTTGTGCAGCGACTTTTTCTAAGGCCACGCTGAACTCTTCCACGTCAAGCCAAAGTCCTCTTTGAAGAGAGATACGCGGTTTCGGGTTCAAATTCTTTCCGATGAGCATTTTCTTTACCGATTAAATAGACAATTTCTGATAGAATTATCCTGATCTGGAAATTATCAAGTTGCTTCTATCCCAAATTAACAACTATGTATTGGAAAAGTCCATCAATATGAACCATTGCAACTTCATGCGTGGATAAACTTTTTCAAAAGGTAACTGTGCAAATTCTCCTTCTTTGATTTTTACATCTTCTCTTGCTGAGAAATCAGTGTCAAGGAGTCGATGAGACGCTATTAAGCAATAGGGAAAAAGAAATACTACATGAGTCCTCCGCCTTTTCTATCTCTGTCTGTCAATTAATCCTAGCCGTTAGAGGAACATTGGAGCTAGTGTAGTAGGATCATTAAGAACTATGAAACGAGAAATTTAGTTCCTCGAACTCTCTTAGTTCTTGAAATCACTCACCTTATCCTAAAGATAATTATATCCCATGTCATTCAGGTGAAAATCCAAATGTCCTTTTCTGATAAGCAACTGAACGGTTTCGGGCGATCTGAAATGACATTCTATTTACCCCTGATTTTGAGTAAAAAGCAGCTTTTTGACTACCTTTAGAAATTTTATTTAAAATTATATTTGGCAGTAGCAAAAATTTTCAATGCTTCTCAAAGTATTTCAAGAGTCTCTCTCCGTGCTTCAAACTCGAACAAAGGACCTAACTTACCTATCGTACAGGTCCTTTGCTAGAAACGTTCGCAAATCGAGTATTCCCAAACCAATCATACCAAAGAAAGGTACTTGATCAATTTCATGTCAGTTTAATGATTTCCTCTTTTAGAAGAAAGCGCAGAAGAATCTGCCGCCGACGAGTTCGAGTCGGAAGAAGATTTCGAAGCCATGAAATCAGCATCAGAGTCTAAAGAAAAGACTTTAAAAGACAAGTTGTTAGAATCAGATGATGCGAAATTTGCAGAAATCCAAAACTTGATAAAGTCGCAAGAAAGGGGTGAAATAATAGATTTTGAAGAGAAAGAAAGGGACGAAAAAGAAACTATCAAATTCATTCAAAAGCAGTTGTTATACAAGGGCCATGACCCATTCCCAGAAAAACTCGTTCAAAGACCAGACAAAGACGCTGTCTGGGGGCTAGGCGGAGAACTGTTGCAAAGAAGAAACGGTATATCAGCGAGCAATTCTCAGTGCGCTTATTCTTATATCCAATAGAGTTTTTTGAAAAGGGGAAAATGCCCAGTGTCGATGATATCATTCTCTATCTCGAGGTAATTCTTACGGATTCTCCACATTAATATAAAATTCCTTTGCAAACCAGGCGCAACAGATAAAAGATGTAGAGCTGTTTGATTTTGAAGAATTAGGGAGACACGATCTCGCGAAGTATGGTATCATAGGGTCTGGTTTCTCGAGTCGCCATATATACAAAGTTGCTAACAGTCTACTTAAATCGATTAGAGATCTCAAGATACCAAAGGTTCGTTTGAGGAATACCAAAGTGGGAGCTAGAGATGATGAGTGGATTCTTGTTGATCTACCAGATATCGCAGTTCATTTGCTGACTCAGGAGGCTCGTCCTGAGGTCGATTTGGAACACAGTTGGACTAATCCCATCTCAGAAGAGGAGGTTTATCAAAGAGAAGTGTTTATGAAAAAATTGAAAAAGAGAGGAGAAGATGCGAAACCAAAAACGAATTACTTCTAGGTTTTTAGATTGACTTTGTATATAATTTGTTGTGATGTCGATGTCTTGGATAGGATTTGTGGTGTCGTTAAAAAAATCTAGCCCTCTAGCTTCCTAAAATACAAAAATTCGAGGCAAGTTAAACGTAAAAGGAATATTATTGTTGCTGTTCATAACGAAGATGACTCGAGGCATTGCTATTGTCTCCTTTGCTCATGAATCATGATGAAAACAGTGTTTCTTTAAATATGGTGAGCTCCAGTCTCTCCTCGATTTCTGAAAGCCTTTTAGCTTTAGAAAAAAACCGATAGAGCAACAAGCTTCACATAAAAAGAGTAAATTTTGATTAAATATTTATTTGGAACAAGTTTCACAATAAAAATCAATAAAAGCGGAAGCACAAAAAAATTTTACAGATACTAGTCAGTCTATGAACGTGAGTAAATTAGCAGGAAGAGAAGAGGAGCTCTGTGTTACTTTTGATACGGAAGATAATGACGGACAGAGCGCTTATGGCGATGTCTTTAATTCCAACCATTTTTCTGAGAAGAATTGTGAGGACTTGGCAAATTTGATAATGAGAGGGAGATACTACAACCAATTCCTCTACCAGATCTCGAAAACTGATGCGAAGATGTACCAAGAGCTGAAAAAGCATGAAAGGGAGCTCGCGAAAAAAATACAGAATGAATCTATGATAAAGCCGTCGTCACATAGTACCAGCAAAAGATCAAGCATGAATACCAGCAAGCAGAATGTCAGCTTCGATGTGAGTCGAAACAGCATGAATCGGTCTGTAGGTTTGCCCAGCATCCGGAGAAGACATAATCTTCCAACTCAGCCAATGCGAAGAGTCGGAAGAGGCGCATATTCTACCATGGGACAAGAAGACTCGCCAAATACACCTGCAAATTTAAATGGAAGTCAGGACGAAATTCTAGCAGACGGAAACGAATCAGACTTGAGCTATGGTGACTCGCTGACTGATCTGATAGCAGATTTGAATAATACGCGATTGGGTGAGACATCGAGGAAGTTATTCGGCCTAATGATTTGGTTTAGGATTGTTTCATAAGAAAAGACCAAAGAGACTAAAATCAAAGAAAACTTCTACTGATGGTCCAAAAAAAGCGTTTAAATTAGATGTGGGATATGCCTCGAGCTTTAGCTATCTGTTTCGTCGAATTGGCGACATTCCAGAAAAAACGTTTCTGGCTCGAGCGCAATTGACTTCTGAATCTCTGCTAAATTATCTCATGCAGGTAACATGAGTTTATAGATTACGTGTTCATTTCGTTTTTTGTGATCACAATAGAGATATCCGGAGAAGATCGCGCAAAAAATCATTACTACGTTGGATTTTGGATCGTATATCGATTTCCATGTTTACGTCCAGGCAATGGAGGCGCTTATGAACCGTGATTTAGATGATTTGTACTTTTTCGCGCACAAACTGTACGACTTCAATAACGATGGAAATATCTGCTCGGATGATCTATTTGAGTTGTTCATGCTCTCAAAGCAATATAAATTCCTTCAAAAAGATTTTGAAAACTTCTTCCAGGTAAGGGATATGATGTGTCACGTTTATTTTAATATACTTTTGAAACAGTATCGCCCTCCACCCCAGAAACCTTCCGCTCGCCAGGATAACGCCGATATCGATTTTCGCAAGAAATATTTCAAAAAACCTCAAAGTTATATCCGACAAATGGAGAGTCATCTCACCAATGAGGAAGATTGCAATTACGTGCCTAAGGTTCACAACAAATATCTGCGAAGATACTTCGAAGCCCAGAAAAATCTGAGAAAACTGCCTCAAACGCTGCCCGCGTTCCGCAAATTTTTAGCAAACGAGCGAATGCATAAGAAAATACCATCGAACAAACTCACTGAAACCTATAAGAGCCTCAACCATCTCAATTCTGAAATCAGCGGAGAGAAGCGATTGAGTACAGCCAACCCTCGAACGCAAAAAACCCTTAGCTTTTCCGATGAAGCGGCCCAAAAGTATTCAACTGATAATTATTTTAATGCTAAAAACTTTGTAGGGTCATTCTACCCATACTACCTGACATGAATGTGAATGTCAAGCCAGAATTTTCGAATGAGTTTTATACGAGTTGGAACAAGCTAAAGATTGACATGTCTAGAATGCTGGAGATTTTTCCCAATGATATACCGCTGATTGTTTACGATATAATTGCGTACATGACGAACCAGAGGCTGCCGACAAGAGTGAAAACTCTTATTGAAGCTTAATTTATGGAATTAAGTGTGATTTTCGTTTCCTTGGCTCTGCCCGAAACAATATTTACAACCTTTTATAGCTCAATTATGTATGTACATAATGAAGAATGCGTGTTTAATAAACTAGCACTTCTTTCTTTGAAAAATTACCACTGCGATTGAAACCATTTTTCTAAGAAAGAAGAGAAGGGAGCGAGGGTTAAGCGTAAGTTTTCTGAATATAGCATGTTACGAAAAGGAAAGGAACATCTTAGGTATCGTTTTGCTGATAGCACAAAAGGACATCAATCCAAATTTCTGGAATTGTTGACTTTTGAATTCTTTGAAATTTATAAAACTCGTGCTGGAGCTGTTTTCCTTCTCTGTGAGGACTTTCAGCTATATTATTGAGAAAGCAAGATGAAATTTAAGTTTAAAACGATAAATATCGGCTAGGAGCAGGTTTTTGTCACAACAGCTCAAGTCAATAATATGGATTGGGTAATATCCATATATTGTCAAATAAAAACACAGAACTTTGACTTTTGTATGGATCTATGGATCTGCAAAACATTAGATAGCTAGGCTAGAAGCAATCAAGACCCTATACACATTTTTGGAAGTTACTCTCAGCAGCTACACTTTACTTTCGAGCTTTAAAACAATCCAATTTCAAACTCATTACCATAACAATTCAAATAACGCATTGAAGTAAATTTTTACCATATACATTATATTTCGAGACTAAACGACATGAGAAAAGAGTATCAGATATTTACACGTTTACCTTGAAGCAAAAAAATTTCATTTTATGTTGATTTTGTTATTTTTCAAATTTAAAAAATCGATAATTATTTCTTTGGAATTGAGAGTATATAACTGAAACTAGTTCGAAATAATAAATTCAAAACAATATTACATGACCCTACTAAATTGATATTGCTTCCATTTCGAAAAATTAGTTAGTGATAGGAGATCTCAATAAACCAAAACCAAAATTACTACGATTTAGAGTGTAGTAGCCACTTCATTATAAGTTCTGCAGTTCAAACTCCGTCCATCTTAGTGATGATAAAGCATCAATACTGCCCAGATACTGCAGAGAGAGCTCACTTTTATTCTCGTGCCTGCTGATTGAGAAGAAATAATTTCATTTTCTTGAGACATTCATAAATACTAACCAATTCTAACTGTAACTATGTTGATGGGTTTAGATTTTCCTAGTGTCCGCGACCTTAAGAATCCTCCATGATTAATAATCATTTCGATGTTGAGATTTCATGAGAGGGAGGATGTAAATATACTCCTGCATTTTAATAACTGATTGAACTTTGGAATGTAGGGAAATATTTTTGAAAGGATGCTTAATGTTGATTCAGAGAGCACGAACGTTTCGTTATGGAACTTGACTGATCCTATCAATATTGCTGATGAATATGATTACAAATCAAAGAAATATATACACAGGATCCTCCACAGAATAAATTCAAGACGTCTAAATTGGCTACAGATCTCTCAGATTTATTCGCTCAGTTTATAAGATCACCAGTGTTTTGCTAGTTCAAAGAGTTGTGGAAACAGACAAAACGCTAAAAGAAATGCTTAAGAAGTGCTTAAAGTTCATGCTCAAACCTTTTAAATTAAACCCAGAGAGATCTTTTGATATCGTTGATTACTGAGCTTTTAATGACTTACTCTGAAGAATTGGTGCTCTGAATATATGAGGCACAATG
>ENA-UOTZ01000407-UOTZ01000407.1-compost-metagenome-genome-assembly--contig:-NODE-407-length-36665-cov-3.896469_pt1 | contig 36665 bp, 40 predicted proteins | sample MGYA00238144_ERZ746983 | MGnify/ENA primary metagenome ERZ746983 (study PRJEB28759, sample SAMN06268863) | compost metagenome | isolation source: single cell | place: USA: California, Emeryville, Joint...
GTGCTAAAACTGAAAGTAAACTCAGCAGAAATTCAGGATCTAATCTCACGCGTGATAGAACTTCACAATGCGAAACCCCAATCTACACAGAATAAAGAAAATATCCCGCCTATATCTAATATACCTGCAAGCAAGCTCCCAAATAAGCTCTCAGCCAGTCCGATCTATTTGGTCAATCAGAAAATATTACTCAGCAAATCCCCATTGCTTCCAAAAGTAACGCAACCTTCCTTTGATAAGTCACAAATATGCCTCTGCTTGTTTAGAAAACAACTCCAAAAGCTCCAATGGAAAAACCTACTCACAAAAGCAATAGAAATAACATATTGAAAGAGAAAGGAAACCTTTCCACAACCATTCCCACATCGAAAGAAGGCCCTATCAAATCCAACCAATTCTTGACAGCTCATAATGAGCACCACTTCATAAGTACTTCCTCGAGCGGAAATCACATTGATATCTACGAAGATTTTCAAGCAACATGTGAGACAGAGGTAACTCTCTACTATCAATTGACCAAGAAAGATCTTATCCTATTCATCCAACAGAAGTCAGAGGATCCAGCTGATTATACTCAAAGAAAAGAAACTGCCTTGAGCAACAAGCGAATGAGTGCCAAAAAGCGATTGTATTCAGCAAAAAAGCATCTCAGTGGTCCTGCTGAATTATATTTCGATGGTTACGGAGCATCCTTCTCTGAGAGGTAATATTGTTACTTGCGGACCAGAAACATCTAAATTCTCATATGTAGACATGAGTCGGAACTCTCTCCACGTTTTGATTCAAGCCGAGACAAATTGCTCTCTCCTAACTTGAGAACATATCAGAGTCTAGGATTCAATAATCTGTCTCTCAGTCCAGCATCAAAGCCTAGCCCCGACAGATTTCTGTTAGGAAGACAATTGAGCGACCGAATCAGGTCAATGGGATGCTCTATCCAGGAGAAAAATTCTCCTTATTCAACTTCTCGAGAAACAATAGATTCCATCCAACCTAAGGACCGAGATTCAAACTTAGCTTCTCATACCGAACAAGCTAGCCAAATGTCGGCAGTGAGCGAAGCGAGTCGCTTGTTCTCTCTTAGCACGGGCGGTTTCGACTACGACCAAGCTCTCTATCAAAAAAGAATCGTTGAAGTCGCTCTTTCGAACCCACGAATTGCGCTTGGTTCACATTTGACTGAGGCAGAGATCAGAGCTCAAGAAAGCCCTTTTGCGGGAATAAAAGGCTATTCTGCTTATTTAAACGCTCATTATGCTTAGTCAAATGCGATTTGATTCGATGATATCTTAATTTGTTGGAGTTATGCGTGTTTCAACCAATTAGCAATGTTATATATCTTTATTTAGAAGTATTTATAAGAAGTTCGCATGATACCTCTTGAATATTGAAAAATAATGTTTCTTTAAGAGTAGCTGAAACAGGGTTTTACTTTGAATTGCATGTTATGTTTTTCCTTTAAATATTTTAGGACTAAAACGCGACTAACACATTCATTTGCGGAATGATTTGCAAAACAAACGCTCGAAATAAATGTATGCATACGAGTCAAAGAAGGCAACTAATTCCTTGTGATTTTTACGGATAAAAATCAGTCAGTTTGCTCATATTGTCAGATTACGCTTGTTTGTTTCCAGTGAGTTTCTTAAAGGAAGTAATCAGGAGCTCTTTTATTGACTTGAGGTTCATCGCCCTTTGGCGCAGGATCGAATTGAATGCTGTAAAATTTAAACTTAATGTCTCTGCAATAAGTTGAATAGCTTACTAATTTAGCTTAAGCTGATCATCGACTTCCATTATCGCAGCTTGATTTCCGCATCTAAAGTAATTGAATAAATCAATGAAATGGCTGTGTAGGGAGGTACCTATAGCAGTAGTTTGGAGCGGAGAAGATGGTTACAACCTTTCCATCATGAGTCTTTTGGTAACCCTGCAGAATATTCGTTGACTTTTCAGAATAATAATAAATACTTACGTCCATAACGAGCTGATGAGCTCTCGCGATGAGTTTAAGCTTATTTTTATGCGTGAAGGCCTGAGAAATATCGGGTCCCCAGGTATAGCCTGAGCCTCTTGGTGAAACCCCCCATCCTAAGAGAAAAGTCAATCAGCTACACTCACAGCAACACAATTTTACCTGATTTGTTATCATCAGGGTCTGACCACAGAAAATCACACATTGGGCCCTCTTGTGGGAGATCTTGGAATCGATTGAGATTTTTCACACTGTCAAGAGACTCTACCGAAGGCGAGAGACCACCATGAAGGCAGAATATCTAATTTGATGAATGTTAGATGATATTCTGGTCGATACTGCTTACTTCGCCATTGATCAGGCCCGATAATGGAAGGTAGCAGAATATATCCGAGAACATTTTCCAGACGTTTTCGCTGCCGTATTTTTTGTAACATTCATCGTAGAAACCATAAATTCTGTTGATTTCTTTGCTTTCGTGGTTACCTCTCAAGATAGTGATCCGGTCTTTATATCTGACTTTGAGGCAAAGCACTAATGAGAAGGTTTCAACGCTGTGGAAGCCTCTATCGACGTAGTCGCCCATAAACAAATAATTTGTGTCCTGATGGGTGGAGATGAGCTTCAAGATCAGAAAAGTCATGTATTACTGGAGGTTTGCCACCGATTCTAAATAGCTCAACGAGGTCTTGGAACTGGCCGTGGGTGTCTCCGCAAACGGTGACTGGAGCTCGCACAGGGACGACGTTTGGTTCTTGGGAGAGTACCTCTTTTGCCTGAAATCAGAGATGGGTTTGCGGTTCAAGGAATATGGCAGTTACCTTTTCGCATAAGAATTTGATATCTGACTCTGATAAGTATTTGCACTCATTGATGAGCTGTTCGATCATGCGATCGATGTTAGTGACGCTGGTGACCATCTTCTTGATTAAAATTTGTTAGATAATTACTTTACAAAAAAATCAATTGCAACTTGGATAATTTCGAAGCATGTGGAATCAACTAAGGAATTTATCTTGCGAACAAAATATGGTAATATGGACTAGTAACCGACACTATTGACGGGATTATATCCTTCCTGAATCAGTGTGATTCGAGCTGTAGAGTATGTCGATCGGAATTTGCTCTTAGTGTCTGTTTGCACTTAATATAAGGCTTCATGAGGAGCTTTCATTCGATATTTTCGATCGAGATAATGCGGATGAGGTTCGAGAAATGCTGCCCTGGAAAGCTGGCAATAGTCTCACAATTTTGTGGAAGGATATTATTGGGATGGTTGGCGATACAAATACACATACATATGGACTGTCGTTGCAACCAGCTATACTATTTGTCTCTCATCATAGTCTAATGAATTATAGTTGAGTTCGAAAGAGTCCTTTAAACTTTCAGCTGCGTAGGGATGGCAGCGCTTCGAAACAATATCTACAATAATGAGTTTAGACCTGAAAATTTGAGCTTATTTCCGTACTAATAATCTTAATTAGAGAAAAAAAGAGACTCGAATAGCAATTTTGTGTGAAATAAAAGCCATTGTTATTTTTTCAAAAAGCAGCTACACCTAATGACCTATCTACTATTTAGCTTCATACCAATTATTACAAATCGCAGCACTAACATCAAGCGAGATTTTCAATGGGTTCTCAAGCGGATGTTCCATTAAGTCAATCACTCTTTTAAGAGCCTCCTGTGCTGATTCCTCAGGTCCTTCCTATAAAAAGTAATCGCACCAATACTCTTCAAAAACTCTTACCATTATCACTTCATCGTGAATCTGTAATAGCAACTTCCAGCCCATGTCTTTCAATTTTTGATCGTAGTTGAGCTTCACCATCGCAGCAATGACAATATCTGCTGCTCCTCCCTACGGAAAAATTTACTATGAGAAAAAACGCCTAAATATCCAAATTCACCTGAATAGGTGTATTGATCGCAGCTCGGAGCCCATGGCCGGTTCTCGAGCGCTGCTCGCTGTTTATTAAAGCAGAAAGATTGCGGTATCTCCCCATTAACGTTCGGGTCCAGCCTTGCTCAATTGCCGTTCTCTTAGCCTTATCTTGCCACTCTTTGATCTCCTTTCTATCCGCATACCATTTATTAACCACATCATTCGCTTCTTCTATCGAGCAACCCCAGTCCTTCGCGAACCCATGCGCTGATTTCCCATACGCAATAGAAAAATTCAATGCTTTGGCCTTTCTTCTCTCTGCGCCGTACTTATCCTTGAGGAGAGGGGCCGGTGGCTGACCTTTCTTTGAGTCCCATTCCAAAAGCACTTTCCCTTCTTCCAGCTCTTTTTTGATTTCTGGATACATTCCCTAAGTTCAAGAATTACAACCAGTGTCTCATCATCAAACTCTTACAACAACGGTTCTTGAATGAATATCTTGTCCCGAAACAAAAGCGTCGATCATGCTCTGGCAGTTTGTCATATGAGCGAGCACTCTGAGCTCGATTTGTCCATAATCAGCAACAATGAACTTTTTTCCTTTCTCAGGGATAAAGGCCTTGCGGATCTTATATTTGTCTTTTTCCAACGCAGGCTGGTTCTGCAGGTTAGGCTTACTTGAGGAGAGCCTGCCCGTTTCAGTATTAAGGTTCAACGAGCAATGAATGCGAGAGTTCTCATCGCCCATTTGACTAAGCGGGATAATGAATGTTTGGAGCAGCACTTCAATAGATCTGTATTTTAATAGACTCGAAAGCGCCTCACAAACTTGGATTCCAAACTCAGGCTTGCCGTTTGCTCTGAGGACAAACATATATGATGACGTTTTATTGCAATGAAGGTATTACTTAAAAAAATCATAGGCTTTTCCGTATTTCTGAGAATCAGGGTCACCCGCGAGTGCTTTTAGCACCGAAGTATCAACCGATGGCAAACCTAGCCCAAGAAATTGACTCCTTCAAGACTATATCTCATTTTCAATACCTGAGGCTGAAGGCTTTATTGAAGGGATACCAAGTCCTCTAATTATCATTTCTCGGTTCTTCAAAGGCGCTTTTTTGCCAGGCTCAATGATTTTCTTCGAAAAATTTCGTTATTAGCTCCACATTCACACCACAAAGAGCAAAATTTACTTTCGTGTTCAGCACTGTAAATGACCTCTCAACTGGGAACTCGTCGAGTTCAGTTTTTTTATTTTTACGTTTCGGTTCATCAATTTCAGCCTCTTCAAAGTCGAGTCCATCTTCATTATTGTCGTCGTTTTCCGTCTGCGCTTTCGTCACTTTCTCTCTTTTGAACGGCGCAAACAATAGCTGCTGAAGCTGCGCAATGCTGGAAGGATTGAATTCATCAGCGTCTTCCTGTGTGGACTTCACCCATTCCAAAAATTTGTCTTCATAACCCTTCTTATCCGCCTCTGCTTTCACTCTGATTTCCTAAGTAAATGACCAACAAATTAATGATTTTATTCTTTATAGTGAAAATAATATCACCTCTAAGTACTTCACATCTACTTTGATACCCGCCCTTTCCATATCAGTCAAGGTTTCTCCAAGAGGCAGCCAGTATTTATTATAAAGGTCCATGAGATTTTTCATCCCTTCGAAGTTAATTTCAAACTCCTTGAGCTTCGACAGCAGATACTCCCTCAAAAAGAACGTCGCTTCAGCATCCAGTGTCGAATACTCGATCCACTTCGGCAACAGTTCTTTATTTGTATGCATTTCAACGATGCTGGGGATCTCGATCGTCTTGCCTACCCCACCGCTCTTCAGGATCTTCGCTCTGCCGAAGATACTAGTCATGCTTTTCTTTACCAATGAGTTCAAAAAAAGCTTTTTGTATGTTTGCAATGTTTGATAGCGAGGGTCGTTCGGTGGCAATTTGCTCTCGAGATGTGCGGCGATTTTCCTCTTGACTTTTAAGAGGTCCTCGCGGTAAGAAAATGTCAAATGCGCTAAACTGTAGCCTTTGAGCTCTCTTGATGGGTCGAGTAGTCTCGCCATATGCATAGTATCACCTCCAAAACCCCTTGTAATTTAAGAGATGAGTGGAGAAGGAAAAAAAAGCGAATTCTTTAGGAAAAATAAAAGTCCGCAGCAAATAACAGGAAAAAATACTCAGAATAATACACTTACACGGTGTTGATGCCGTGATTGAAAAAAATGTGTCTATCGAAGCCATAATTATGCCAGCATTTAAGGTATTTTGGGTTTTCAAAGTAATCCTTGAAAAGGAGGATGAGATCCTTATTCTGGCCGAAGTTATCAATAAACAGCCCTGTATCAGCTTAGTATAATTCTCCTCAAGGCAGTTTACTTGGTCCATTTCCGAAATCAACTTCTGGTCCGCAGAAAGCTGTCGCGCAGATAATTTTACCATGACCAACGGGTGATTGCTCTCGAACTTCCACATCGACGGTTTCTGTATCCCAAGCGTGTATACTTTAAAAGTTTTAGAGTTAAAGTCGCAGGATGAGTGTACCGGTCGGAGAGTTTCTCGAGTACGCTGATGGCTTTCTCAGCTTTTTGCTTCGAATTGACGATTGTGATGCCTGGGTGCTGGAATTCTTCTAATGCGAAATTTCTGAAACCAGCAAACTGCTCGTAGGCGGATTCCAAGACAGAAAAATAACCAGAAACTGGGCGTGTCAGCGCTTTAAAACATTTCCTCTTTGCAAAATGGATAAGCATCGTATTATTGCCACAAATAAATTTAACAAAGTCTTTGAGATTTTTCTTGAATTTATTAATGACTTCTGCATTGAAATTTCAAGGAGAAGCTATACAAAATTGGTTTATGATTTCAGGTTTATGTGTAAGGTTTTTTATGTGTAGATGACTTACTAAAGAGACATTCATGAGGATTTTTTTAAGGATTAAGGAGAATTGGAACACAAACTTGGTATTTGTTGAGTCCGATTCCATCGATTTTTCCTTTAGAGAGAGAACAAGAGAGACCGCTGGAAAATTAAATCGGCTTGTAGGTCTCAAGTTGCAAGCTCGAGCATAGATAGAATGTCTAAATAACATTCAGGGATATCATCTTCCAACCAGGATTGAACAGAATATGTATCGGTTTTCTTAATGCATTTTTCGTAGTTCATTGTCACAGATTGGATAATTTCGAGCTGAAATGCGATAGGCCTTTGGTAACTAATACTTTCTCCCAATATCCTTTTAGTTGCTGGCATTTAACTACTTTCGATATCTAACACTTCTAATCTCAAAATAAATAGTATTGTGCAGTAATTCAATCCAGCAATCACTAAATTGAGTATATTCACTTATTACAGTAGAGTTCTGGGTATTTACTTGAGCAGAGTAGTACCGAGATATCATATTTCTCCAATATTTGCTTTAAAATGAGAGTGGAGTTGTAAGAGTCAACTTAAATAATTCCTTTTATTCCGAAGATTTTGAATTTAAATTTGAATGCATTTATTTCAGGATACAGCAATTCAATACTCCTAATGTTGAAGATTGTAATAAGCAATCTTCTTGAAATATCAGTCCTTCTATCGTTTTCAAATTACCTTTACGCAAGAAAAATAAGAAAACACAATACAATTTGGAACTTCATTTGAAATCTGATGATAACATACATGATACACAAATTCTGAATATTTTAGCTGTTACTATGGGAAAAAATTCTCTTGCTACCGTTACCCAATAAATAATCATTACAAAATCAGAAAGTTCACTTGATGTACAATTTACAAACTTTTTTGTTTTTCTATACGAAAAATTAATTATAATTTATGAATTTAATAAAAAGTATATTTTTTCAATGAATAGGACTTTCAGATATCTAGCTTAGAGCAATAAATGTTTTTTGAGAATAGAAATAGTTGCGCAAGTAACTGTGAGCAAACAAGGATATAGTGAATACAAGGAGTCAAGCTCTATTTGGGTTAATGTGTTAGTTAATTTGTTATGGGATTAGACGATTCTCAAATCTTTCATTTCAAGCGCCAGGATGGAAAGCCATCGCAATTGAAAGTAAAGAAAAACCTTAAAAACGAGAAGTCAATAATTAGTACAGCAACTGAGCATCAAAATGGACCTCGGATTGGCGTCAAAGAACGAACTCATACGAGTCTACTGACGCAAATAAAAGAATTCAGCGGCTACGCTCTTCGAAAGGCTCAGAAAAGAGAAATCTTATCTATTCATCAAGCTTATCTATTCGTTAGCTTCTTATAATGATGACTAGGAAAATGGAAATGAAGTATGTAAACCTATATTATAGAGTTTCTCGTGCAGTTAGAACCTCTATTTCCTTAGAATAGTTCATTTTGAAGTAATCAAATCTTGAGTATAGACAACCTCATAAGCTGAGGACATCTCAAATAGTCATTAAGCCAAATCAAGCGACGCAATTGCACTCCAAACAGAGCCTTTATTTCATTGAGCCATTAGCGCTTCTGATAAATCAGGACTCAAGAATTTTAAGATCTTAATAAAGAGTCGTGATTTTCACTCCGTTCGTTTGCAACATTACAAAAATATTAAGCAGTCTAAACTCCAAGTACTAAGATGGAAAAAACTCAATACAGTTCCAAGCAGTACCGTAAAGAAAAGGACCTACCTTGCAGCACCTATGCCAAAGTCTATATAGCCACTGATGAGGAAACTGGAACAAAAGTCGTCGTCAAGAGACTCGAAACAGTTCTAAGCGGTGAAACTATCAACACAATGATCCGTCGGGAGCATAAACTCATTAAACTTGCTCAAGAAAGCAAGAATCCCCACATCGTCGAGCTTATCACGTCTTTCCAAGAAAGGCACATAGTTTATCTCGTAATGAAACATTACGAGCAAGGCAATTTGCAAAATTACTTGCAAGCAAAAGGAGGAAAACTGCCTGAGAAAGACGCTTGGGAGTTATTCAAGAAGATATGCAAAGGATACGATTGGTGGGTCACCCATGGAGTCGTTCATAGAGATCTTAAGTGTACAAATATTCTCATGCACGATGATGAACCCGCGATATGCGACTTTGGTTCAGCGAGACTTCTCAATGAAGGAGACAACACGACAATGTCCGTGAAACAATTTTCGGTTTTTAACCTCTCGCCAGAGCAGCTCAAGCCAGGCGAAGAAGAGTCTTATGGCACTGAGGTTGACATCTGGGCGCTGGGACTGATACTCTATGAGTTAATTTATGGAGTGCATCCTTTTCAAAAGGACGGGTGTGTAACAGAGGAGAGTATCTTGTATGAAGAGTGCAGGTTTGACGATTCCATTGAAGTGAGCCTTGAATGCAAACAAATCATTTTCTGCATGCTTCTAAAGGATAAGAAGTCAAGAACCCCATGGACAGAGCTGCGTACTTTGATGAACCTATCTGAGCTTGGTTCTCCAAAGAAAATACCCATAAAAAATTTCGAAGAAAAACCCAAAGTTGATGTAAAACCAACTCTTTCGAAATCGCAATTGAAAGGTCTCTATGACTCGGCGATGACCTTTACTCAAGCGGTGCTTGCGATAAGGACTTGCCAAAAACTTGTGAGCGAGATCCGAAGCAAAAATTTTCTTCCTTTTAAAACGTTTTTGATCTTCACATATGGGCTTATAAAAGTTTCTATCATTAACTTGAGACTTGCGCTTTCCTACGCGAGAACCTCTGAAAGGAACGAAGAATTCACAGATATTCTCAATCAAATAATACCTCTCAAAACACAACTTGAAGAGTTTTACTATTCTCAAGTTTTCTTAAAAATGCTGGGAGGATTCCCCGAACTTTCTCTCTCATTCAGACAACGGATGTTTAGCCCTTTGACGAATAATATCCAAATCGACCATCAATATATTGAGCATTTTAAGGAATGGATAAATGATGAAGGTGGTGCTTTGGTAATGCACGAAGCCTGGAAATATCGGGAAGAGCTGAATACAGAGGCAGGTGTACTAACAAAAAGCATCTATGACGTTCTTGCAACCTTAAAGAATAGTCACATCACCAAAATTGTTTCTCTCGATGAAGAAGTCCCAAAGTCTAATGGAGTGAAAACAAATACGCCATTTGCTGAAGAGCTCTCACACTCCCAACAAATTAAAAATCGCGTGAGCACTTTGAGAATTACGTATGCAGGTCCCATTCGAGATTGACTGATGGACACAGAAGAGAATGTGTTGCGTTATAAACTTTAGTAACTAAAGTAATTTTATAAGATTTTCATTAAAGTTGCTCAAAAATAAGGACATTTGAACATAAAAATTCACAGTGCAGCCATTCCTTCCTTAAGAAAGTAATAAGCCTTCTCCAGAGGCATTGAAACTTTTGTTGTTTTTGCACAACAGCCAGGTGTTTGTTAAGTTCAAATCAGATTTTAATAAAAATACATCAACATATAATTATTTGATCAGATACCTACATCGATCAATCAAAATCGGTCTGATCATCACATGGAACACAAGCAAAGCGAGCCTGAGGTCAAAACAACTACTCTTTCACATGCCTTTTCCACTCGAGAATTCGCGCTGAACCAAGGCTCTAAACTCGTGAGAAAAACAGTGCTTTTCAGTCTGAACCACTCAATCCTTGTGTGCATTCGACTTTTCGACGACTCAATCCACATTACCTACTTTCACGTCACTACAAGGAAGGTACTTCGCAGAAACACGAAATATAAATTTATAAACATCGCACATGTACATGATTTCGACCCTCAACTAATCGAAAGGAAAAACCAATATTTCTTAGGCATCAGAATATCGAATTCAGAATTTCATTTTATCTCTCTATGGAACCTACAAACTGTTTGTGAACTGCGGCTTTCAGATGGAGTAGACTCGAAGCTTTTCTATTCTTTTATGAACGGAAATTTGATCACTTGGTTTGAAAATGGGCAAGAGGTTTCTTTTTGGAGGGTTTTTGAAGAGAAGCCTTACGCGACTATTAAAATGCCCTTTAAACTATTCAGCTCATCGTCGCAGCTCCCAAATCGTAATCTACTTGTTCTCCAAGCGAGCGATAATAAGGAAATAGTATATCTCGACGTTGTTAAAAGAAAAATCGTTGGGGTTTCCAGCACAGACCAAGCGCTTTATCGATCGATAAACTCAGAAAACCAGGTTATTCAAGTGCTGGCTGCGTTTTTGAATGGAGCGATTTTTTGTTATGAACTGACGCCGGATCTACAGCTTCTAGAGCGTACGAAATACGTCTTAGACGAACCGTCCACGACGAAAGTGCTGCTGCTATCGGGCGCAGGTATCTGCATCACCCAAAATTTCAAAAGAACCTCGTTTTATAGTTTAACCAACCAGCGAGAAGCATACGAGAATGTTGGGAGGCCAAGCCGTGAGTACTATATGGCTACGACTGAGCTAAGAAAAAACAAGAGAGAATACTGCTTGATCACTCGAGCTGGAGATCTTTTGGCTCTCTATGTCAAATAACCGAAGAACAAACCTTGTGTATGATGGAAAACGGAAGCCCTCAATCAGTTTTCGTTACTTGTTGATTTAAATGCGAGATTAACTCACTCTCATTACTTTTAAGGGAACAATATCACATTTCTCTAGAACGCTGCCCTTTGCAGTGTTATCATTAAATTCATATTTTCAGTTAATTCCTAGAGAGGAATGCATTACTTTTCATTGAAAATCTAATGAAACTTATGACTAATTACAGTAATTAACCAGCTCTACTCTCTATTTCTCTCTCTCTCATGTGTTTAGGGATTATAATGAAACTTTCCTTTTACGATATAAGTTTGCTTACCTCTCTTAAAAAGTGACCGCGATAGTGTTTTTAATCGACTGTCTCAGACTCACTCATTAAAAATTATAGGAATTCCAATCTGATAATTCGAAATGCCAAAGCAAGTTGAACAATACATCCTCGAGCGCGAAATTGGCTCAGGCCAATTTGGAAAGGTCTATAAAGGCTACAATAAAGACAACGCTAAGGACGTTGCCGTGAAGGTCGTCAGACGAGAGATTCTGACAGGCAAATTCCTCGAACTCCTCGAAAACGAAATCAAAGTGCTTCGCGCTTGCGACAACATCAACATCATCAAGCTGTACGACATAAAGAAGACAAAACATAATTTCTATCTGATGCTGGAGTACTGCAATGAAGGAGACCTCGGCGACTATCTAAAAAAGAAAAAGCATCTCACAGAGGATGAAGCTGTCGATTTTCTCATCCAAATACTCAATGCATTCAAGACACTCGTGAAGAATAATATCATGCACAGAGATTTCAAACTCGCGAATATATTGAAACACGACGGACTTATCAAAATCGCGGACTTCGGCTTCTCTAAGCTGCTTGGCAAAGACAACTTTGCGAACACGATGCTCGGATCTCCTCTGAACATGGCGCCAGAGGTCTTAGACGGAGCGAAATATAATAACAAGGCTGATATCTGGTCTATCGGCACTGTTTTTTACGAAATGCTGTTTGGAAGGCCTCCTTTCGTAGCCAGCAACCTCCCCGAGCTCGCGAAGAACGTCAAGACCAAGAAACTCGAAATCCCTCGGAAAATCAATAATATTTCCCCTATATGCGAAGACCTTCTTCGGACAATGCTGGTCGTGAAGCCCGAAGATCGTATTAGCTGGGAGGACCTCTTTAAGCATAAAATCAACACTTACCGTGAGGAGAAGATAAAGAAAGAGTTAGAAGACACGCTGAAGACGCAGGACCTCAGCCTTGTTCATAATATGAGCAAATTCTATATCAACAACAATAAAGTCGTCGAGAACCTTCAAGACTACTCTAAAAAACAAGAAATGAACGAATTCGCAAGGAAAGTTGCTCAAGGCAAAAAGGAAGCGAATAAATACGAAGGGCCGATTTATAAGCTCAAGGAAGGCCCTGAAGACGCCTGGGAAGAAGTCAAAGTCGAGGAATCTCCAAAATCATTTGATTCGAAGCAAGATGAGTCTGATTCTGAGACCGTATCGAAACAAGAGAGCTTGAGAGAGGCACGGATCAGAGTCGTGAAGCGGAATTCCAATAGAATTCTCCATGAGAGAAATAAGTACGTTTTCCTTGCCTCAGTCGCTGAAGACTGTGTTAACAAAGGGCTCGGGCTATCAGAATACGCTGCGTTTGTCCTAGTTAAGAAGCTACTAATCATGATTACCAACCTCAAGAGCCGGATTTGTGAAAAGGAGAACATGTTTAATCTCGAGGAGTGGCCTTATTACGTCAAAACGAAGGAGTTTGAGGCCATTGTGAAGTACATTGCGAACGAATATGACGTGTTTGAGGTCTATTTCAACTGTATGTATGACAGAATCGTGAATCTAAAGCGAGTGCATCCAAAGATTGGCACGGACTTCATCGCTATCGTCAATAAGGACCTGAAAAAGGACATTGACAAGGTATTTTTCAACGTGTTGCAGGAGTACGTGATGGAAATCGCAGCGTTCGTGAATGGCGGAGGTTGCAAGGCCTCCGAAGAGATTCAAGCGTATTGGTTGCATATCGATCAATTGCTCGACTGCGTGAAGCTTGATGAGGTGTTTGCTTTCGAAGATGCGAAGGGAAAGCAGTTTGACTTCAAGTTGTTCTATGAGGAAATCAAAAACCTGGATGAGGAAGGATTGATGGCGAGAGTTAATAAAAAATTTAAGGAGCTTTAATTACGTGAATTATTTCGCTTAGCTAATTAGAACTCTATGATTGTTCAGTCCTGTTGAATTGAATATTTGAACCTGTTGAAACTTTTCAAAAAATGAAAGGAATATTGCATATGGCATTTTGAAAACGTTATTCAAATAGAATAAAATTATCAATTTTTACTTGAATCAAGCAGCAGCAAATTTCAAAAAAAAATTGCTGAAAAAGCAAATGATTCTGCAATAGTATACAAAACTCAAAATTAATATATTATCTCGGCTGGAGCTGAGAAAAGCCCCAACCGAGATAAGCTATAATTTATGCATATACTCGAGGGAGAGCGAAAAAAATTCTGTTTAGTAGTAAAATTTCTTACAATATCATTGTTTTAAGTTTACGCCTCATTAATGAACTTGCTCTTCTATCCTCCTTTGAGAAACTCTCGTTGTGATATGCCGGACTAAAGCATTGATAGGCCGGTAAATCTTTCACTGTAAGGCTATCGATTGCCGCTGAGAGTTCCAGGTTCTCGGAATATTTCCTGGACTTGGGTTTCGCATCTGCAAGAGAACTGTCAATATGATCCTTTGCTCTGAAAATCTTGTCCAGTTTGAGCGTTCTACACAGGAATTTGTATCGTTTAATCTCCGAACGCTGGAGCACGTCAGGGCTCGATTGAATGTTCAATTTGGGAATAGAGTGCACTGACAATGAGTTTCTTGTGTGGCTCATGCGGCTGTTCTTCTGGCAAGTCTGTGAGTCGTGTTTTGTTGATAGAATCTCTGTGTTAGCTGTCGTTTTTGTTTTCGATGGCATTGTTGGAACCATAGTCAACGGAAATGCGTTCAGGGAACTCTCTGAGTCCTTCCTCGTCTGAAGGTCGATTTGCGATCCGACCATCGAATTCAGACGAAACTTCGAATGCAGGCTCGGGTTGCTCCCTCTTTCTAACTCAAACTCGGTGCTTAAGTGTTCTATGGACGACACTCTCAGGTTGGATGTTCTTCTCATTTTGTTCGGTGAGTCGCTTTCAGTCGTTAAAGTGGGAATCGATCTTCTTTCTGGTGAAGGTGATAAACTCCCTTTGGAGTCCTGAGTCCGTCCAGCGGGCTCAAAGAATGAAAATCGGGTCTGTGATGGATCGGTTTCAGGTGAATCGCGAATATAAAAGGAGCTAACGTGTCCATTCACCTTGTTCAAGAGTTTTTCTTTAAGAATCAAAGTTTCTAATGCTTGGGGACCCAGATCCTGAGCTGTGGTAGTAGAGGACGAGGTCCGAGTGACGTTGAGTTTGGGCAGTGGAGAGTTGCTGCCGAAAGAGTTATTGCCATCTTTAATAAATTCATCGACTTTGGTAACACTCGCAGTCATGCTCTGAGCTAAAAAAGCTCTTTGCGCAATGTTTTCTTTGGCAATTCTGATCAATTCGGAGTCGGTTACCAGCTTTCTAAAGACCTAATACGGAGATAAAGAAGATAGTTAGTGACATAGAAATATCATTAAGAATGCCTCATGAGTCATTGCAAATACATCGCATGAGAGAGAAGTCACCGTTGCTGTATCGACCCTTTCGCTGCCTGAGAAAAGCTCTTCCATTCCAAAGTAATGCCCACTCGATAATATTGAATACTGTATGTTTATTAAGAAAGAGTAATTAATTCTTTCGTGAAGATGTCTTTGATAAATACCTTAACTCGCTTTTTCGCCTGCTCATGGTTATGTACAAACAGATGATGCAGGAAGCCTTTTTTTGGAGACTCGATATTATCACTTATCTTTCTTTTCGGCTTTGTTTCAGGAAGCGGAAGCGCTCTTGAGAGCTAACAAAGGAATATATCCTTCAGAGATCAGCTATTGTAAATGACTACCTCGACTTCACCGGATTTGATGAAATAGATATTATCCGCTGGCTGCCCTTCCCGATAAAACACGTGGTTTTTCTGAAAAGTTCTCTTCTCGAGCTGGAAATATATCTGATTGAGCTTCGAATTCGACAGGTGAGAGAACAAATTGAACGTCTTTAAAAAGTCAAGATTCTCCTCATCTCTTTTCTTATAAACTCGATCTTCATTATTTTCGAAAATCTTAAGTACCAATCAACAAAAGAGCTGAATTTACATAACAAACGATTGTAATCCTCTCGTGTCAACGTCCCAAACATCGTGTCGTTTTTACACACAACCGTAGCAGTTCTAACAAAAGTTCATTATTGTTCTAAAACGGCTTCAGGAGCACCTAAGTGTTTTGTTTTGCAAGGCAATCTCGCCAAAAGCAGATCCTGTCTCCATTACCCTCCCAAGGAAGAATCCTGGATAGTCATGTTTGATAATTTTCAACTTTTCTTCATCATCAAGATCATCTCTAAAATCCAATATCTTCGTTTCACCAGTTTCAATTTCATTTTTCGACCCTTCCTCCCCTTCGTTCAGCTTCAACGACTCTATCCGACTTAACGTTAACACTCTCGTCTTCTCTCGTTGCGCTCGACGCTGAAACTGCTGCTGCTCTTGTTTTTTCGTCTCAGGCTCTTTAGCGACTCCGTTGTTCTCTTTCAATAGAATATACACCGCGCCTCTAATGATCACATAGAATTTGTCACCCCAATCGCCTGTATACTCAATCAGATTAAGCAATACAATGAAATATTCACCATAATTGAAAAGAGCTTGCCCTGCCTCATAAGATTCAATTTTCAGTTGCCTCAACAGCAGCAGCAAGTCCTCCGGCTCTAACTCCTTTTTCATTTTCTCGAAAAAGGCGATGTTTTGGAAAGCATCTTGAAGAAATAGCAATTCAAGATCGCATTTCATGCTAGATTTCTTCCGGAGAATCGCTGTCACTATCTAGTTGTCCATATTAGAGCGTTAGAAGAGATAAACGCCTGGAATACCTTGGAATGCTCAGGATTTTGGATGTTGACATTGATCGTTTCGAGCATTTTGCTCGTAACGAGAGAAGTGTCTTGAAAAACAGACTTTCTCCTCGAGATAGTGTATCCAAGTTGAGGAATATCTCTTCCAAGAAGCCAATTTTTGTCAGCTGGGTTGCTTTCCATGAAAAAAAGATCCAATTGACTAAACTAATCTAATTTATCTATTTATCGATAAATGGACCGTATAATCTGCTGGATGTGTTTATAAAAAATAAATGAATGAGCGATGTTAATTATTGAAATTGCGGTTAGTCGCGCTAAGAAACAGAGCCATTAATTGAGGCAAGAGGCGGTATTTTCAGCTTGTTGAGATCGAGTTCGGAATCTAACTCTCAAGCTGCTTTATGAATCGGACAAAATGAAATATTCTAAAGAGCGTGAGTTCGTAGGAAGTATCATTGATAAGTATTTAGCGATGGAATTAGTTTTTAAAGGTTTTTAATTCCTTAGCGATTTTTATATAGGAGTTCGAATTGGAATTATAAGTATTTCGGGTCATGCAAGGAAGCCAAATCGCATGATAAGTGCATGAACACAACGATTCAAGGCTCAAGAAGACCCTCGAATAAGTATAAATTCCCACGAAAATTAACGATATGGAATATGGATACAAATGATAAGCAGAAGCATAGTAACTCTTCTAATTGTAAGGAAGTTATGACTCGAATTGAGTCTCTGGGCTTCAGTTAGGATAAACACAGAAAGTGAATTCCAAAGAAGTTAAAAAGGGTGGAAAAAATTTAAATATCTGGATTTTAATCAGTTTAACATGGAAATTTAAGTAAATGAGTCCATGGTAAAGACTTAATCCTGCTTAAATAAACTTAAAATGCTATCTCAAAGGTTCATCCAAGGGAATTGTAGTTCTCTTAGAGATTAAATATTTTCATAAAAAAAAGCGGCTTTAGACCTCAAACGAACACTCTTCATCAAAAGTTGTATTCATCCTATTTTTTTATTTAGTTCTGCTTCAAATACCTTCAGCCTTGTTGTTTGACAAAATCATAGATAAGAAAGTAACCAGTTCGTCTTGTTTCGGAACCCGTTGTTCCTGCGTGCTATCCAATTTTTCCTAAACAGCCAGCTAGATTTGACTCTGAAGTAGTTATGATCATAAGGTGAGAGCAGAGCTCTGATGTCCAACTCTATCAAATTGAGAGACATTAGACTTTGCTCAGAAGACAGCTCACGGCGATGTTAAGAAGTAATTGAATCCGTTGATGCGACTCTGATAACAACGAACCTAAATATAGGCTCCAGGACGCAGACACTCACTTCTGAATTATGAACAAGCTTTCTTATTTATGGAGAACTGCGTACGGAAGATTATAAATCAAAACAGATTCTTACTCCTTTCATGCAACATGTGATTCTCAATATTATATCAGAATCATAATTAAATATTTGTAATTCCCGTAGAAAATGCTATAGCTTCAATTCATTGGAGAGACTAGCAACATATCTCTTCGAATCTTTCGAGTGCAACACTACTATCAATACCTTTCAGTTTCAGTGCACTTCTGTCAAAGTAGAATTTTCTGAGCAGAAAATTAATAGAATTATCATTATCAGATATTTAAACCCTTTCAATAATCGATTAAAATAAATTCTATCAACCTCGTTTTACCCGGAAAAACCCTAGAATAATGAAAACCCGTGTTCAAACCCAAGTCCAAGAAGAGCAGATCACTTTTGAGGTTACTGTGCCAAAACTGCAGAAAGCGAATACCAAAATGCCGACCTTTTCTGACTGTTTAGTAAAAGGTGCTTATATTGATGCAAAAGATACCACTAATCAGTGGCTCCTGGCTCAAATCGTTGAAAGAGATGATAGTGAGCACCAAATCAAGATTAACTATGATGGCTGGTCGCATAAATGGGACGAAGTGCGTTAATAACCTTCTGTTCTTCATTGCCTACTATCTTTTTCTTTCTTCAAGTTATGTTTGAACTGTTAATTCAATAACCTAATTTTCATAGTGGTTCTCTTTTTCTTCCGAAAAGATCGCTCATTTCAGAAAACATTCACAAGGTATAAAACTAAGAAAAATTGTTACGAAATATCTAAACTCTTTAGGTTACACCGGTCAAGTGGGCCATGCTATTCGAGACTGGGATTTCGATAGAGAAGACTTAGAAAAGGTATAAAAACCTTTGGTAAGTGATTTAGATCATAATTTTGAACTAGAGATCTACAAAGATGGATGATATCATCTCCAAAGACATTGTGAATAGTTTCGATAGCCCTTATGAGCTTACACAGACTCTAAGAGGATCAGAGTTTATCTATCTAGATTCGTTATTGCAGCACGAATATGAAAATCCTCAGGAAGAATTTCCGGCCGCAGTCCATTATTTCGTGATGCACTTCAGATTCTACATTAAGCTTTTAAAAATGATTCCTGAACTCTTGCCGGAAGTAAAACCCTTTTAGACTACTATCATTTTGATTCAATAAAATGCTAGTATAAAGAAGGCCTTTCAAACAATGAAGCGTTTCTCACGAACAAAAGGATTGCTGCTATAAACTGTTTACACGAAGCAAGTGACTCTGTGAATAAGATCTTCGGACCTTCTCAGCGCTGTTGGAAGTTTTTATCAGTAAGTTATTTGAGGAACTCACATAACGGCCCTACTTGATAAGGCGCACGACAAGGAAGACATCCCAATTAAAATCAGTAAAACACGTGAATTCGCGGGAAAAGACTATGAAGTCTCGTATTTTGGAAGTCTCGGAGGAGAAGAGGAAGATCTGAATCCCAAGTACTCCCACTTGATGGTTGAATTAATAAATGCCTTTGGGGAGCTTGGTGGATTCGATGAATGGATTCGAGTATTTGAGTACAATTCCAAAACGAGCCAGTTAAATCCCCTCCCATTTGAAATAATGATGCTTATGCTCACCAATATTTCGGCTATTCATACTTATCTCAACCAAAGTTTCGTAGCCGACTTCATACCAAGAATAAAAGGAGCTCTCATTCGGAGATTTAGAGCGAGTAACAGCCAAGAAATAAAGGAAATTGACCAAACCCTCGTATTAAAACTCCTTCAAGAAGCTCAGTCATTACTTTGCAAATATCCCAAACCTGAAGAAATATATGAGTTTACTGAAACCGCTCAGTTAGAGCTGGCCATCAAATTTCTCTCTGTTCAACGTATTGAGAAGAGGCTCGCAGGTATCAAATGGATTCGAGAGATAGCAAAAAAGGTAGCGACCTCTGAAGAGTACCGAAAACAAGGCAACGCACAGATAATATCTACGTCTCCAGAAAGCACAAAGTACCTGAATGTGACCATTTTTGGAGAATTGCTACTTAGAAATAATACATTTGAAATCATACTTGGAGATTCTATTCACCCTGAAATCGTCAAGGAAAGTGGAGAAGTCCTCTATTTATTAGAGAAGTATGAAGCAATGCCGCTCAAGTTAATTGACCTGATTTGGTCTTCATGCGAAGGAAAGCCTGAGGCAGCGGTCAAAGCTATAATTGACGTAATAATTAAAATTTCACCCGTTTTGACAAGAGAAGCCGTCCAAAGCCTTCGAACTAAGATACTCTCAATTCCACATGAACGCTTCACCGAAATGCACCTCAATTTAATTAAAAACGTTGCAATGAATACCTTGCCGACAGGATTACACGCTCTTGACCAAGATCCTGCAGATACCATCAGTAAATCTGATATTATCTGATTTGCCTTAACCTGAATATTTTTCAGTCGAAATGCCTTCCTTTGAAAATAAATCTAGCGACCTCCGTGAAGAAGTCAATGAGAGCGACTTCTTTTGCTTATCTTTGCTTTGGGATCTCTTAAGCGATGACAGCAAAGCCGACACTCAAATTGCTGAATGTGCGTTAACAACACTTTCGGGGATATTAAAGGAGCGAGCATGCAAGAAATTAAGGCGTCTCTCTCTCTTCAGATGCTTCGAGAAACTACAAAGAAACGAATCTGTTTCACAATGCATCAGTCTTGCTCATTACCTTCTAAGCAATACATATTATGCTGTTAAAACTGATCATCCGGATTCTCTTGGCAGAGTCCTCGCCGAACTCGATCAGAAATTCTCGATTATTGAATTGATTATCTCTGATATGGAGAACTATCACTCTAAAGCAAAGAAAACTCTCGAATCTGAAAGAGAGTACTCAAAATCGAATTCTGCTCTCAGGGAAAAATTGCTGATTGGAAAATACTCATACCATGTCAATTTCAATAATCGATTTGTTTTCCTTGAATTCATGATCCTTAATCCCTGCTATCTAATGGAACTCTCAGAAGAGCACATTGAACGCCTCTGGTGCATTTGTGTCCTTACCCCTCTATTCGATTATGATCAATCATATTTCTTGAAATGGATTTCCCCTGAAAAATCGCAGAGAATGAATGAAAGTTTGGTGGGGATAAAGAAGATTTCATTTTTCTTTCAAGAGATTTTGAGCAACAAGAGCAAGCTGGATTATGAAAACTTAACGCAAGCAGGTTTCGAGTGTTTTGAATCTCATTTCAAGTTTTTCAATCGGCTTGAAAATAATTTCAAGATTGACAACATCGATGGCAAATTTAAAGCTATTAATCCACGTTTTCATGGCAAGGAGCAAATGTGGGAAATGTTTCTACTTTGCAAGAACAAAGCGGTTCGAGAATCAATAATGGACTTTATTATCAATTGCTACCTTCAACCAGCGGCTGTAATCAATTTGGAAAAAGATCAAATACGTGAAGAGTTCCTCTTGAAGTGCATGGTACTACTAAACGAAGCTCGTGAGAAACAAGATGATGAGCAGCTATTCAAGATCGTTCTGATTCTCCTCAAATTCTTCAAAAAATCTCAGGAGGAGGAGGACGATGAGAAAACTTCCGTCTCTTCTAATTCGAAGCTTATTGATCTACTATTCTCACTCCTACCTTCAGCCAAACCAGGTATATTTAATTCGCTATTAAACATCTGCCTAAACAATTACTTGCTCTATTGTGAAAATAGAAAATGCGAAATTGATTTGGGATCTCCTAATGGGAATACCTCAAGACACCAGAATCGAACTAAATGCTTGGGAAAATATTTTTGAAACGCAAGATATTTACCGCCTGTTATACTGTCTGAGGATTGTCGAAAATTTTGTATCTGATCGCGAGTTGGAAGAGTAAGCTCTACTTTACTACCTTCTTATGTCTCACCTCTGCTTATCTGTTATCAGGTCACCTCATTTCTCACAGTTACCTGTAGTTGAATTCAGAAACCCTGATTGGGTGGCCAAATTCATTCAAAACGGTGGAATTCAGCGCCTTCTTTCAATACTAATATCATTCCCGGAGCCAATTGCGAAGAACCTCTGTTCTTTGATGACTGCCGGGCTGATTTTAAAATTAGTAGTTTATTTCCAAACTCAAACACAGCTCCAATTGCTGTATGGAAGCGATTTTCATACTTTTTCAACTCAGTTAATCCAGCGCCTTCTTGAAATCATGGATGAAGTTTGCCAATCTTCACTCGTGAGAGAAAGGACTGAAGTAGGCTTTGAAAAGGACGCCAAAGCTGCTAGAAAGATTACGACTCGAAATAATACATATCTCATCTCTGAGGCGTCCTTTTATGAAGCAACAGCCATTAAATATGCTCTAACACTCGCTGCGATCATTTTCGGCGTGAATCCGAAACTACTCGATCTCTTATACCAGTACAAAAACCTTGAAAATTGTATTTCTGCGGGCTTAGTCGAGTCCAGCAACGGCTATCTCCAAGAAATAGTTTCTGCTTGGGTTTTGCAACTCTCGACCAGCTTTCTTCACAATTCACACCTTTCTTACAAGCCTCATCAATTCTTCATCCCATTTCTTCTTCATCGGACACTAGAACAGGCATTGCTTAAACAAGAAAACTCAGATGTCTTCTTCAAACTAATTTCAGATATTATTGCATTGGGCGTTAAAGACATTGCCAAAGAAGTCTTCAACATAGATGATGTATTGAGTAAGCTTGTCGGATATATTAAAAATGAGAGCATTGGAGAAATCAATGCTCAGGAACCCAATGGAGTCTTGGCTGAGATTCTGCGAACAGTTCGTTTAATTTTCCTCAAACATGATAAGAAAGGTATTTTGTGCTACCAATATAGAGAATTAGTCAAGGAACTTCTTCAGAATTCCTTTTTCAGAATAGAGAAAGCATTAACTCACAGAACCATTCGGAGCCCAAAATATAAGTCATTGGAAACCAGAAGCGCCGCCTTCAAACTGCTCTCAACATTAGCTCGTGGATACGATGAAAACTTGCTTGATATTACGACCTTCATTGCTCCATTACATACGAAGGCTTCCTGGAGAACTAATCGACATCGTGATTGGTACCTTATGCCAAATGAGACCGTAAAATCCAGGACAGGTTATGCTGGACTTAAAAATTTAGGATGCAGTAAGATTTTCTTTGGCTTTCAAGATTGGCTAAAATAATCTCATTGCCATGTAGTGTCCTTATTGAATTCGCAGATTCAACAGCTGTATATGATACCAGAGTTCAGAAGAGCTGTACTAACAGCTGAAGATTTGATCGACCAGACAATACCTAGAGAAGAGAATATCCTTTATCAATTAAAGGTAATATAAGCATCACTTTCCTTTTTTCCGAGATTTTGATAGCGTCTTTTCTATGGATTATCTCACACTAAAAAGCAAGCCTTCAATCCCAAAGGAATTTGTCGTGCATTTAAGAATGTTGATAAGAATCCTTTGGATGCTCTTGAGCAAATGGATCCTGAAGAGTTCTTGACCCAATTCATGGAGTGTCTCAAGAATTTGATGCAAGGAACTAAAGGAGGGCAATCTATAGCACATCTTTTTGAGGGAGTCATGTCAAATGAGCTTATTGCTCAAAATGATGAAAATCCTCTTTCTAGAGAACGTGAAGAATCTTTCTTGACTATTGGACTGCCAATTAAGAATAAGAAGACAATGGACCAGGGGCTAAGTACGCTTATTGAGAGCGAGACACTAGAAGGAGAAAATGCTTACTTTTGGGATGAAATAGGTCAAAAATGCAGTTTTTTGAAAATATTACTGTTAAATATCCGTCTTTTTCGGCAGTTGAAGAAAAAATTGATGAACCGGAGGCGAAAAAGGAGCAGGAAACCCCAGCTGAGAAAGGTGAGTCTGTAATGAGAGACGAACACAATTTTTTCAAAAAGAAAGAGTATAGTAGCTACGGTTCCAACAAAAAGGCGAACGTATCGAGGTCAAAAAATTCCCACTTTGAAGATAATTCCAATAGAGGCATTGACTTCGATCGGTCGGACCGACAGGGGAATAATCCTCCAAGATACCAGCAGAATCATCATCACAGCAATTACCATCAGCAACAGCAAACGTATCAAAGGCGAAATCAGAATTCCTATCGCTATGAACAAAGAACGCAAATTTACTATGTTCAAAGGGCGTCGTCAGCGAATAAGAAAAACGAGGATTCAACAGCGAATTCCTCAACCTTTGAAGAGTCGAATAAAAAGGACGTTTCTGACGTAAGCAATGAGGACACGATGTCACAAAAGGAGTTTGGGTCTACCAGAGCAAATACTCCTGCAAGTATGACGCTTTTATTAGTAAGATTTTGAATAACAATGACTAGGCCATGTACCTAAAGCCAAAATGGACGATGAGGAGGAAGAGGAAGAAAAATTCCATAGTGTCAGCACGGTGAAAATACCTGAAGACACCTTTATTGAATTTAAGCCGAACCAGAGTAGTAGCTTTGATTTTAATCACGTCCCGCTAATCTATCTTGCAACCTAGAAGCTAAGAAAGGAGGCTATAACACTGAAAAACAGAAAATAAAGCCCACAACTTCTGAAAATATATTCGAAGGATTTTCCACTAGAAGGGAACAAGAGGCGTCAAATACAACAATCACGACAACCTTCGAATCGGAGAATGGAATCAGGTTGGGGTCCGACGATAGCCGTCAGAGATCGAAAAAGAAGAGGGATAATAAAATCAGTTTGAATTTTAGAAATGACTCGGACAATGAAAGCTCGGATCTTTTAGAAAACGCAGAAATTGACAAAACTGAGAGCATAATCAACTCTCAAATGAACGAGCAGACCTCAACTGAAGTCCAAATGCAATTAGAGGACGTAGAGCAGAAGGTTGAGCCTGAAAAGGTTGAGGAGACTCCGAAAGCTGAGCAAAATACGAATGAAAACGCCAAAGCTGCGAAGAAAAAGCGCAAGCAAAAGAAGAAAAAGAAAAATAAAGCAGCGAACAACGAAGCAGCGTCATCAGAAAACAAGGTGGATGGTGAGCAGTTAGGAAGCACAGATAAAAATAAACAAGAAGGACAAGAGACCCCGGGTGAGGAGTTCGGATTGGAGGATTTAGATAGGTTATCCAACTTGAAGTTTGAGGTGGTCGATGATAAGTATGTTGAAGTGATGCAGACGACCGCGGCGATTTATAATGACATGGCCTATGAGAAAGATCATGTGAAGAATAAATACAGTCTGATGATGAGCAGGCCAGGAGCGGCAGTTCCAGCAGAGATTACGTTGGAGCTGCTGAAATCGACACTCCAAGCAATGAAAAAGGAGGATGAAGAGGGAGATGAAGATGAGGAGGAGCAGAAGAAAAAAAAGAAGAAAAAGAATAAGAAAAAGAAAAAGAAACCGGCAGCTGAACCAGCAGTTCAAACGGGGATTCTGTTGAAATAAGAATGCTTAAATGATGAGGTTTGAAGGTGTATTTAGTAATAGTAAGTACGCCATCAGTTGTTTGGTGAAATCAAAGGAATATATGATGTGACTGGTTATTGCTGCTACTTGATATTGTGAATGGTTATTTTAGATTTGAGGATATTTTGTAGATATATTTTACTGTGAATTGAAAATTTGTCAAGTACTGCTAACGAATCTATTCCATGTAATAACTGAATGAAATGTGAATTTATCTTATCTATCTGTAAACGTTTCAATTGATTTGGCAGCGAGATAAATTAAAACAACTTTGATCTGGAAGAAAGTTAATTTTGTAAAGAAGAGATACTTTATGCTCAGAAAATTGGAGGGTGTGGCGATAGGTTTTATGCTCAATCTCGAAGAGTTGATTCAAGAATATGGCAAGCATTTCTGTTCTAACCCATTGTACTTCTTAGTTTTCAAGAGGGATATTAATTGGTTTAGACTTGAGAGAAATTTCATGTCTTCTGGTATTGCTGTACTGATCAGATATCTAACCCATTTTCCCATTTAGTTCTGCAGGAGGTTTCTGTTTCCCAAAGGACTCTTATGCGTCAAGTAGAGTGAGATACCGCTTTAATGACTTCATATCAGTTGGATGTGCAATACCTTGATTTTAACAAACAATATTTCAACAACAGGTCTGAATTATCGATAAATATTCTTCGTGTTATAAAAAATAATGCAGCAAATGCGCTCACAAACATCGATATAAGCAAATATTGAGAAGAAAATAAAATTTATCTTTAGAATCATCTTTTCAAGATTTCAATCACTCAAAGATCTTCAATTTCTATTTTATGCACCATAAATGCCTAGAGATGCTCTAATTTACCATATTGCAGAAGTTCGATAACTGTGGCGCTTGTTCAAGGCCCGGAAAAACATAATTCTGATCATCTCTTCGCAGATAGAATCAACACTCTGAGATATTCTATCAAAACCGATTAAAAATATCTTGATTTCACAAAAATTTCACTATAAGCGTATGAAACCTTCTGACATCAGAAGCAAAACTGAAAGTAACAAAATCGTCATATTCTGCTTATCCCATGCATCGCGTCATAGAAAATCAAGGCTCTGACCTCGAAGAGAGCTTGAAAAATCTGAAAACCTACGTCGCTTCAGAATATTATCATGAAAACAGCTATGTCGATGCATTTGACTCATTTTCCACCTGGCGAGTCGGAAAAATCCTCAAAATCAAGGATAGAGTTGCCACAGTCAATTTCGATGGTTGGAGTCACAAATGGGACGAGGTAACGCCTATAAGATTTCACAATTCTCACAAAACTACAGCAATTCTCAATATCTTCCAGTAAATTGGCACCGTTTAAGAAAAACACTCCTCCATACACCGGTGCCAATAAAATCGCAATTAGAGACTTCGATCTTGACACCTCAAAGGATCATATTATTAAAGTAACAGCTAATCCAATGCAAAATCAAAATTTTTGTCAACAATCGCGTCTAGTATATCGAGCAGATGGAAAATATCGCTAAAGAGAACTTCCTAATAAACAGCCCTTACTACATCACGCAGACTATCCGAGGAGAGATTTATGTCATTATCGATGCGATACTTTCGATTAGTATTCCAATTCGAACGACCAAGGATATGAAATTGGTGACGTCGATCATGGAGAAATACGTCGAGTTCTTTGTGAAATACCTGGACTGCCTTCCTGAGCTCCTAAGAGATGTATTTCTATTGCTTTGTCTAGCGATCTTACATAGTGATATTTTATAAGTATATTGAAGGGCGGAATATGAACCCGCAGTTGTATCTTGTGAACGATAAGATCGCTGCCGCTGCTTGCTTTCCTGAGATATTCGATACAATGACCAAGCTTTTCGGAGGGAACGAGCGCTGCTTGAAACTCTACCAGGTGAGTTATCTGTTGAGTGGCAGGCGTAAACGTTTTATAGAATACGGAATTTGCTCTCCAGCAGTACTCGCAGAACTTTGCGATTAAGCCGAGAGAGAAGTATACTGGCTATCAGGTTCAAATTCTCAATTTGATAAATTATTTTGGTCAATTGGGCGGATTTGATAAGCTATTGCAGCTTCTGAAATGGGAGAGGTAGTCAAATTGAAGAATACTTATTGTTTAATAGGATAAATGTTCATCAGCAAAACAAAAGAAAATGGCAAGAATAAAGCTGAGAACGAACAAGAAGGAATACTGCGGTGCCCTCTCTACCTCTACGACTATGTGATTCCGTTGCTCCAGCCTCTTCCGAGACTACTGTCATCGACCATCAGAGATAAATTCTTCGGAGAGTTCAAAACAGTATGATCAAATTGCTTTTGGAGATCGCAAATGAATAATGAAACTTGTCTAGTTGTTTTTTCACAGAATGGAGCAAATTAGTCCTAAAGAAATGAAAGAAAACGAGTCTTATCTGGGATTAGTGCTTATCCGTGATAGCACTTCAGTTTTTGAGGATATCTATGGCAAAGAGGCCTTCGCGATGACTGAGCAGGCCGAGTTAGAGTTCACGTTGAAGATGCTACGTTGTCCTTTTCTTGAGCGCAAAATAAGAGCAATGAATGAATTTAAGGATTTTGTTGATCGAGCAGATCCTTATCTCGACTTCCGAAAGCTTGGAGACAGGAAACCGCTCAAGTATATCAACCAGGAAAAGCTGAGAAACTGGTTTATTCAGCAAAAAGTGGTGGAATATATCCTTGGTGACGAAACTCACGTCGAATTGCTGAAAAGAGCGCCGATCCTGTTCAATTTTTTATGCCAAACGAATGGCCTGTCAAACGAACACTTAAACCTGCTTTGGAAATCTGCTGAAGGCAAATACGAAGAGTACGTCAGAGCGGTTTATGACACGCTGATAGATCTCTCCGGTTCGATGTCTATTGAAGCGCTTGAGTTTGTTTTCGCGAGGATTGATTCGATACCTGTGGAAGAATACAGTGAGATGACGGTTAACCTTATCAGGGAGTACAGCATAAAAGCGATGAGTACGGTCAGTAGCTCTCAAAACAGCACATGTAAATCCCACTTTGCCTTATGATTAGCTAATGGATAATGCCATTATATGGCATACGAACCTGTAGATTTGAACAAATCCAAAAAAATTAGCAATCCCAAGTACGAGTTTTTTGGACTCAGACTCTTATGGGAGGCGATCCAAGATTACTCGAAGCTAGATCCGAAACTCTTCACAATAACCTTCGACTCATGCGTGAAATTGATTAAAAACGCTAACTTCAAGTCCGAAAGGGAGAAATATCTTGTCCTTTGCTTCGACAATCTTAAAGGAGTAAGACTATCATTCTCTTGTGATATAGAGATATGAAACCTAATTTTCATTTACATAGAATCAGTCTGTTCCACAGTCACTTATCTTAGCCCTGCATATCCTTACCACGTTTTCTGGAAGCGGACTCTTCGGGATCGGCAATTCACGTAAGAATCATGCGATCGAGCTCTCCATTCAAATCATATCCCATACAATTCATAGTTGAAGACATTGTACAGAGGCTCAATAGCAAATACAACTTAATCGAGGCGACCATCACAGATTTTGAATTCTACATGCAAACCATAGTAAAGTCCCACGAGAATCTAAAAGAAAAAGGCGCATTAACTGAAAATCCAGTTTACATTGGGAAAAACACTCATTCGTACAACATTGAGCAGAGATTACTCTTCATTGAGAATATAAACCCGCTTCTAAAGAAACCTGAGTTGACTTTTGCGCATATGAAACGCTTGTGGAATGTATTGGTTAAGGATGCTATAAGCGATGTAGAAACTAACCTATTTCTGAACTGGATCACGAAATCCAAAGAGAATTCGGCAAAGGTGAAGACCTATGTCCTCGGAGAATCGCTGCTGAAGCAAGTGTTCAATAATATCTTATGCGATTCGCAGACGATGGAGAATTTTACGAAGATCAATGCGGAAACCTTCAAATGCTTTGAAAGGTGCTTCGAGATCGTAAATGAAAAAGAAGATTTCCTCGAAATCACGAGGAACAATGCCTACCGCGTTTATAAGTTCGATCAGCTGATTGGAGTCGAGATCATTTGGCAGATATTACTAAACTGCGCTGATGAAAAGGTACATTGAGTGTCCAATGCTTTATTTATTCGTGGTATCTATTAATAAGGTGCTGAAAAGCCTGAAACATTTGTTGGTGACGCTGCATTTAAGAGTCTCGGCCAATAATATAGAATCAAAGCTCAAGATCTGGCAGCTGTTTGTCTCGAAATGCCTCGAAGGGCTTCAGACTGGTGCCCAACAGAAAAATCCGCTTATCACGCTAAATATGATCACGGTCTTGCATTCATTCATTTTGAAGTAACTCGCTGGAAGAGTCATATCTTACAATTTTTTTAGTTCTGAAGGGAAGAAGTTTTTGCATAAGGACACTCCGAATGTTGATAACATTAGCTTCATTGTTGTGATGAAGACCGGTATTCAATGATTATTATTAGCAGCAGGGGTTCTTTAATAATTTCAACAAAGCTAAAGGAGAGAATGTTAAGAAAACTATTAAACTGCCCAGCAACGCCACGCTATATTCTCTTCGAAAGAACCTTGCTGAGGAGTTTAGTCTTCCGCTGTACGATTTCGAGATCATGCTCAAAGACTCTTTCAAAGTTTCAAATGAAATTGAAGAGGATTATGCTGTCTCGGCTATAGGTACGAAGAGATCTTAAAAGCTCAGTTCTAATGCTCGTTTTTCTAAATTTCAGCCAGCAGAGATAAAAACAGTGACAGAGATATAACCGTTACACCAAAAGCAACCCAGTCCGCAGTCGCGCTCTTAAAGGAGAAGTTCAAAGCACAGCTTGGAAATACTCTCAAGCTGACGTGCTTGAAGCGTCTTCCAAATCATCTCATTTTTGTGTTAAAGCGCTTTGAGCTAGATTATAACACTATGCAGAGAGAAAAAATTAATGATTACTTCGAATTCCCAAATAGAATCAATCTAGAGCCTTACACGCAGCAAGGATTGAAAAAAGCTCGACAGAAAAATGAAGTTCCTTATGCAGACAAATTAGATCTTGATGAGCTTCCTCCGGAATATTTTGATTATAAACTCACTGGTATCATCATTCATGAAGGAAGTCTTGAATCCGGACATTATTACTCTTTAATTCAAAATCGAGCAACCGGTTCCACTGTTCCTGAAGATCAGAGCTGGCTTAAATTCGATGATAAGATAGTGTCAGCATATAATCCGAAAGATATTCCTAGTGACGCTTTTGGAGCCGATGAGAAGTAACTTGCTTTTATCATTCAGAACGTGTATTAATTATTCATTAGGTACACATACGATTTAGATAACGGTGATGTGATCGCTCAAATACAAGAAACGAGAAATGCTTTCATACTCTTTTATGAAAGAGTGACTCCTTTCAAGAATGAACAGATAACGAAATCAAATATCGCAGATGTTCAAGTTCACGAAGAATACAAACAAATTGAGAGCAAGAAAGAGAGAAAAATCACGAGTGATTTGAGCGGAGAGCAAGTTACGAACGAATTCTTGGAAGAAATATATGAAAACAATAGAAATCTGCTTGCTAAGCAGAATGTTTTGAGTAAAGAATACTCTGACTTCATCTCAGAGCTGGTGCACCGGCGTGAATTTACTCCCAACCTGCGTGTTTTCAAGAAAATATCTGGAATTGAAAAAGGTTTAGGCCTCGCTTCTCGCGCAGATTTCGAACTTCTCAAAACTGGAATCATCTATTTGTTGACCTCCACACTCCGAGACAAATGTCGACGCAACATAATCCAACTTCTTCCCGCTCTCAAAGGAGCTCTCCGTAAAGTAGGAATTATTCAAATTTGAAAATGTTGACGTTTTTACTTTAGAACGTTCCAGCTAGCCAATGGCTCGTGCACAATTTCACCTCGAAGAAGGTTATCATTGAATTTTTCCTGGATAATCCTCGGGAAGTAAATATTTCAGTTTGATGTTTAACAAAATATATATTCGCTTTTTACTTAGGATATGAGAAACTTTGCAGTTGGTTTCGTCACGTCTGCATTCAGAACAGTCTATGAAAACGAAATCAAAGGAAATTCAAAGATCCTTTATCAAAAACACTCTGATGCATTTCCGACATCGATGACAGCCAACTTCATAAACTGCTGCATCTCAATCATGTTCGAGCGAAAACACAACTCTCATTACACACAGTTCTTTAAAATCTTCTATGAGATGGCTCGCTGTGGACCCGAAATCGCTGAATATCTTATCAAACATAAGTTAATTGGAAGACTTCTAGATTTTTTCTCCGACAAATCATCACCTTACAATGCATTTTTCAGAGGCATGGATGATGTGATGTATGTTGAGAATCAACAACCAGAAATTGGCACTCAGAGAGAAGTTCAACAGCAGGCTTGTGACCAAAAAGAAGTTGAGAATTACTCAACTAGCCTAGAATATTTCTGGCAGACTCTATGCTATTTAGTCCGTCACTGTCGATTAAACAAATCGGAAAGCAAGCGCTGCCTATGGCAAATTGTTGAAATTGATTCCGATGTCCTTCCCCTAGAGGTTAAGCTATTAAAGCCTGAATCCTGCTCAGTGAAGAAGGCCCTTGAAAATTGCGTTCACAGAATTTCAATAAAAAACGCGACTCTCCTTTATTCCTATCTTTGCTATGAGGATAAAGCTTTCACCGATTTTAGGGCAATTGAAGAAGGGCTTCATAAGAACGTAGAGGGATTGAGACCATTCTTCAAAGCGCTGTATAAGCTGCCTCTATTGGAAGATTCTCTCTCGGATAAAAGAGTAACTGACTACCACAGAATTATCAACTATTAAATCTTTTAGTGCGATCGTCTATGCGAAATACTTTGCAAAGTTGCGAAAGACAGCAACGATTCCTATTTAGAGACCGATGCTTTTACTTCATTTGTTTATAAGGTATGAAGTTATTCCAAAAATTGCTCCTCCTAACCTCAAAATTTTTAGTGTGTAACCCGCAACAAGAGGATTCGAGCATGGTTTTCGAGTCATAAGGATTCCTGGTCATGGATGCTTGAGTGGTTGCACCGTAACCCTCCACAAGGAGTAATAGAAGCTGGAGTAATGGAATTATATAAAATTTTGTTTCACATTTCACCACTACCAATAAAGATGGAGATCCAACATAGGAGGTTGGGATTGAGAGAAATGAAAGGACATTTTGCTCTGAAAATTCGCAGATTCGAAAAAATGCTCGAAGATTCTATTGAAAATTGCGAAAATGATTGGGATTCTGATGACGACCTTTCAGAATGGGATTTTCAAGTGGGTCAGCAGATTGACTACCTGTAATCACAAAATTCAACTGGCTTTTAAAAACAATTTGTGCTTCTGTAGTGATCTATCAACTAATAAATGGGTTACTGCTACTGTTGAAACCAGATTGGAAGAGCTTATGAATATTTCTTACAATGCCGGAGAAGGCTTAGAATATTATTGGGCTAATTGTGACAGTCAGCTTCTTGCTCCTCTAAATACAATGAAAGCCCACCAAGAGTTGATAGAGACAGAAGGGATTCAAGTAGAACAAGCAGAAGCCGCAGATTCTGAATCTGATTAGGCTCGATGATAAAAAAAAAAAGAAATTTTTGTATCCTCTTTATCAAATAAAACTTCTATCTGCAAGCTCTTGAAAGCATATTCAAATTTAAGAAATTCTTAAAAGACTGAGTAAGATTCTCGAAAATTGCATTCAGCAAATTTAAGAAGGATGCACTGAGTAGCAGCTCTGTGTTGCTGGATTTAGATATAAATGAAATAGCAGCTTTAAGGTAAAAAGATGATTAGAATAATAACAGCTTACAGAGCCCAATCTCTAGTTCTGCGAATAAGAAATTGGTTTGATGTCCTAATGATACCATATTCTTATTCAGAACCGACTTGGAAAGATTATAGTAATTATGCCCATTCAAAATTTTGCGCAGTTTGATTGGTATATGTACAAGAAAAGAAGCGAAATATTAGCGTCTGATTTTTATCAAGAAAATTTAGGAGAGGTTCAAAAGAGATGACTTCTGAGAATTTGGATTTCGTTTGAGCTCAATAAGAAATTCCCCCTTCAGTTAAAATCCAAAAATCCCAATTTATTGATGGGCTTGTGAAGTGATCTATTAGCCGATCTCTTATCTTCAAGCACTTACTGCGGCTGTTGGCGAGCAATTATCCGATAAGTCCTTTTGAAAAAGGCCTAGTCATATAGAGTTAATACCCTACTCTCATCAGGAATTTCAATCATGTTGATCGAATACTCAAAACTCATCGATTACAGCAATGAAGTAAAGCTATTTCGATTGTATCTTACTTGTCTAGTCAAGATTATCTTCGCATTAATCACATGCCACATAGTCGATTGTTCAACAAATCTCCTGCTGGCACGCCGCTTTTCGTTGGTTTCGCTTCTTCCAGGAACGTATCGGGATCTCTCTAATCGTCATTTATACGCAACATTTTGCTTTTTGTGGTTTGGTAAGATTGTGAGAAAATTTATGTTATGTTTTCATTTTCAGATCAAGACTAGGTCTACTCAAAATCTTACTTTTGAGTCTCTTGGGAGAAAAATGATTTTTTTTCTCATCTTCAAAACTAATTTGGTTTGTTTTTGAGAATATTATCAAAACTTATGGTATTATATCTTCTTTATTGGGATTTATGCCATTATCAATCTGTTATATTGTTTGAACTAGGGTATATACCATACAAATATAGATAACTCAGAAGGGGGAAACATTGGAGGGCTGTTTAACTAAAATAGCTTTTCGTTATTATTATATCCCAGCCAAGAACTGATTTTCAATAATATCACCAACTCTATGATACGAAAATATTTCTCTCACTAATTCATTTTTTGGTTTAGTTGTTTTATGTTCAAGTTGAGATCCGATCTAAAATGTTATAACCGGATTAAAATCACAAAATTTAACACTGATCCAACAACGGAAGAATCGATATGGGATGCCCAAGCTCAAAATATGCGATAGATCCAAAGCGAAAACAACAACAAAAAGCAGACAGGATTGAGCAGCAATGAGTCATGGGTGAATCTCAAGAATCTCATCCTATCCAAGAACAACATCGGTAATTTGGGAGCGATAGCTTTGACCAAGAATAAATCCTGGAAGGATCTCCGAACGCTCGGGTTACAACCAGGTGAAATCGAATTTAAGAGCACGGATGCCTTGCGGAAAAGGTGGCCAAATTTCAAACTATAAGAGTCATAAGAGAGAATTATAAAAGCAAGTTTATTGGTTTCTGGAGTTTGTTCTAATCTATATTACAGTGAAACGGTAGAGATAGATTGTGTCACCATACAATGATAGCAGGTATTGTAGTTCATGCTATTTGTTTCATCTTACCAGTAATATTTTAAAGAATTTAATTTCGATACGTTTAAAGACTCGAAGATAATTTTTATTGAGGTAGTTGAGTTAAAAGAAGCATTCGATTTTCATTATTGCCATCATCTTAAGTCTCTCTAAAAGAGTATCTTTAGTTCTCTCATCGTCAACAAATGCCCTTCAATGACAATCATGAGTCCTTATTATGAAAATCTATTTTCCTTCTTGGGTAATCTGTACCTCTTTCTATTGATTTCATCCTAATTCAATCATAATGCAATAAAAAGGATCATTCTATTGATATTATTATGCAAATGAATTATACTTATATTATAAACTAAATTATTATCTTAAGAAGTCCACTTCGTTTTTGAAATGATTTTGCATCTTTAAATAAGGGGCAATCTTATCATTGTCTGTATGTACCCAAGGACTCTGCTCTTGCAATTTTATATTAATCATTTCGTCCAAGCACTCAACGACAACTGCTGAAACCCAGTTATTCCCTTCCATGCTGTTTCCAACAAATCACAATTATACCTCTCATTCAATATAAATAATATCTTACTTATAGTCGATTTTTTCTCCCGGTTCGAACTTGTGCTCAGAATAATCCTCATCTGAGTCATAATCCGGTCCGAGTCCCTCCGGATCGTTTTTCAAAATTTTCCGTAATTTAGCCTGTCTTTCTACCAATTTCGAATGGAATTTCGATCCATCTAAAGAAAACAACAGCATTAAGGATGTTAGATTGAGAGGATTACGGAATGTTATCGTCTGAGGTGAAATAGAGCATGCTTTTTTCTTGAATACTTTGAGCTAAATTCCGGTAATTACATCAGAAAATTAATTAAACAGTAAGTGATAGATACCTTCTGTGTGGTGAGTCCTTGGAGCGGGTTAGTGTAGTCTTTGATCCATGTTTCAAGGAATTTTGTTAGCGTTTTGCTTTCAGAAGCGAATTTAAGGACCAATGGGTTTCGAGAGCACATCTATAGTTGTTGATGTCATAGATGCTCGACAAATTTATTTACCTTGAACAGATAATCAATGAAAACTTCCGTTGCTTTATAACACCCTGAATTGTCACGGATGATATCAGTAAAGTATTGCATGCCTCTTTCCACCTTGAATAAGAAAGATACGATTGAGGAAAAATGGATTCAATTTAATTGAAATAATTAATTTACCCTCATTTTCTCCAAGCCGTCTTTCAGCTGCATGACTCTTTCTAACGCCATTAGATAGACCTTAAGGTCTTGGTCATCTTTTGAATTCAACTCCACGCCGAGCATCTTGAAAATATCGCCTAGTAAACTCTCCTTCTTATAGGAAACATGCGCAACCAGTGCGGACACCAGTTTTCTCGCATTCTTCGTATTAGCCTCTTTCAGCAGCACTCTTAGCGCCTCCATTGAGCAAAATATTGTCCGCTCTAATTCCTCAAAGTTGATTTGAATAAATCCTTCGCCGTTGTAATCATCTGGCATGCCAGGCTGAGCGATTGAAAGGCCTAATTTCGCCACCATGGCTACCAACATACTGAAATTAAGATTCAATCCCTCCAATTTCATCTTCTCTTTCCTCGTATCAATCATCTCGCTAACAGACTTGATCGAGTATAAATGCCTTTTGCTCTGATCTTCCTTTGTAGGATCTCCTAACCCGTCCTCATAAGTGTTTAACGTTCGGAAATCGACCAGGTCGCGGCGATCTTTGTAGAAATTCCCAGGCAATTTCTGGTTCATCATTAGAAAAACCGTTGTGCTTATCATCTTATTTTCTACTAGGTAGCTTTTCGTGTGTAGACCCAGTCCAGCGACTATGCTAAACACTTCAAAGAATTTCGGCATGACCTTGTATTGGTCCTGGAACTCATAGAGTGCATAGATAAACGAGTTGATGAATGGTGCGATGACACTGCTTTTCTTAAAGTCCTCGTAACTTTGCTGACTATCTTTCTGGTAAACGACCTCCAGTGCTGTTTTTATGAGACCTGTGGTGAAATATTTCATGTCTAACACTTGGCACGAGATCAAGAACTCCTGTATAATATCAATCTGAGTAAAGGACATCAGTAGCCATTGCGATAGCTCATAGTGCCTTATCAGCGCCGCCTTCACCTCTCGGAGAAATTGAGGAAGACGGTCTC
>ENA-UOTZ01000410-UOTZ01000410.1-compost-metagenome-genome-assembly--contig:-NODE-410-length-36567-cov-10.436311_pt1 | contig 36567 bp, 26 predicted proteins | sample MGYA00238144_ERZ746983 | MGnify/ENA primary metagenome ERZ746983 (study PRJEB28759, sample SAMN06268863) | compost metagenome | isolation source: single cell | place: USA: California, Emeryville, Joint...
GCGAGGAAGGCGGGGCAGGGTTAGGAAAGAATACGACTTGGAAAAACCTTGAAAAATTAATTTTAAACGAAAACAAGCTTGGAGACAAAGGCGCTAGTATGATAGGATCGAATGCGGTTTGGACGAATCTGAAACATCTGGATTTGTCGAATAGCAAAATTAGTGGTGAGGGCGGAATGGCGATTGGAAAGAACATCTGTTGGAAAAAGTTGAAAAAGTAATTTTGTACGACAATCAAAGTGGAAATAAAGCAGCTGTTGCCATAGGTAGCCATACTGTTTGGAGTAATCTGAAGCAACTGAATTTGAGAGAGAACAGCATCAGTGAAGAAGGTGGGATTGCTATTGGACTCAACGTCGCATGGGCGAATCTAGAAGAGATTCTCTTAGGATTTAATCGTATTAGCAGCAGCGATAGCCAGTAACACGAGCTGGAAAAGTTGAAAGTGTTGAATTTAGCAGCTAATACGACCGGCGATGAAGGTGCTATTGCTCTGGGAAGAAATAGCGAGTGGAATCACTTTCTGAGTCTCGCACTATTTGAAAATGAAATTGGATGGAAAGGCGCAATTGCCCTTGATAGTAATTCGACGTGGAGTAAAAATAATAAAAATGATTTAGCCGACCAAATATTCTTGAGAGGAAGGATAGCTAATTGCTCTCGTCTTCAATGTGAAGACCAATCAAATTGATCTTGATTTTGACAAATCGGGTGAAAAACTGTTCTTTTTTTTGTGATATGAGTGCCTGTCTCCTCTATTATCTTGTTGATAAACCTTTATGGATCATCTTACCGTGCTATTCGCAATTTGCTTCTCCTTTCTCGACTTAGGTGCCCCACCAAAAATCGAGGAATTTGATTCAGAAGAAGAAAGCAGTGTTCACTTTGTTATTCAAGAGCCAGTAAGCGAAGTTAACTGAGAATATGCCATGCTTTTCGTCTTTCTACAAATAACCGAACGTTGCTGTGACACAATAGTTCATCAACCAGCGCATTGATTAAGATTGGAAACGGGGCTTAGATTCGAGAGGCAGCCCAGAAAATAGGATTAGCCAAGCATTCATCGTTTGATGTTGAGAGCATCGTTGTTTCCCATTTAGTAGAGATTCTTCATGGAATTGGATATGCAGTTCACAGAATTATAGTGTTGATAGCAATAATTCATTCACTCAGCAACACGAAACCAATTATCATCATGCTAATGCGAACTAAAAGGCCTCATTTTGCTTGATAAATGGAAATTTTATCTCACTTTGCAAAAGTATAATGGAAGACAACTGTATTTGATAGTTCGTATTCCTTGAGAAGGTACTTCATGAATCGACTCTAAGAAACTTCACGTTTTATTGAAAATTTGAAAATTTCTCCGAAGATATCAGAATGAAAAGAAAGCGATTGATAAGCGAACTAGATATGAAAACATAGCCTGTCTTGAGGGCGTAACATGCAACTTCGCTCAGCATTCCTATGAGTTTGGAATAACGTAGGTGATTTGTATTTCAAAGCAGACAATTTACAAAGCAGTCCAACCTCACCAACTAGCTTTGTAAGGAGTACTCAGTTGACATTTAAAGGTTGATTATTAGCAGATTGATCGGAATATATAATAATTTAATGAAAGTTTAGATAAACTCTGCTTCAAAACTCTGAATTACAAAAGAAAAAGCATCTATTTGTTGACTGTGCCCCACTAAAGTTGTGCTTCAGCTTGCCACTTGACAGGTTCAAACAACAAGATGTTTGAATAAGAAACCAGCTCAATTTCTTTCATTATTCCATCCATGACTTTGATTGCCTGTGAGAACCTCTGCCTTACAGGAAAAGAAGCGTTTTCTTTTGTCTCATTTTCAATTATTTCGATTCATATTGCAAGAAGAACGCGTTGATTATTAAATCACACTGCTTCTTTAGCAAAAAACCCCTTTATCTTGCCAATAATCCATTCTGTCTTCATCTCCAGCCTTGTATATAGTTAACGCTCTTGAATAGTATAAAGATAATTCGATCTTCTCACTGGGAATGCTGAGAAACCAACAACTTCTTTGTCAATAGCTGACGGAAGATGCCGGAAAGATTTCTCACCCAAACTCAACAACTGGAAATTATTATTTTTTCTTGAAATAGCCACTATTGTCTATATTTTGCAAATTTCTCTTTTCTTTGTTTCAGTGAATTAATAAAGCTTTTTTCCTCTCATCCATAATTTGTTATGCATGAGGTAAAACTTCGTTTTGTTGTTAGGAGAAGTATTGTCCCGTTTATTCTAACTTTTTAATACTTCCCTCAAGCTTTCATCATTCTTGCACTCCTCAAGTCAATTCGGATTGGCTTTCATCTTCATATAATAGTGCAGGTTTGGTATTTTTGTAAGTTTATGAGGTTTCTTATATGAGACTGTCCTTTGAAAGTGGTTGTTATGAGGATGGTCTGTCTCTGACAGGCAAGCAAGCCCAAATTTCGAATTCAAAAGAAAAAACTCATTGATTGCAGTGTGATTCGTTAATTTTGAAGATAGGCGATCACAGAAGACGTGTCCCATACGAATGAGATGAATCCGTCCTCAATAAAACAAGACTTCCAGAAAGCTTTGGGTAAGATGGCCATTTCCAAACCTAATATTTCGAGTATCATTTTTTAATTATAGATTATTTTCATTTTGGAATTCAGTATTCGTATATTGTGCATGATTTTTGTCATGCAGAGGATTTTATATGCCTCTCTCAAAGACATTAATGCTTTAGATAGCATTCCGTGTGCGAAATTATTCGTCAGGTTCACTGGACAAAAGCAATTTAAGCAACAATCTAACTACCTCTAATATTCAAAATAAATCGATGCATTGCACGGCGAATATTCATCCAATCTATCATTTCTTAATTTCCCTTCAGATTATCAAGATTGGTCTTCTAATTCTTCTTTTCTAGGGCAGAATACCCTATGCATTATCGAGACGAAAGAGATCATAAATTAATATGAATGCAAATAAAAGAAAAATGTGAATTTTGATGTTAACTTTCAATATTTTATACCTCTTTAACTCGGAGGGAGAACTGAACCTCCAGTGACTCTGAAATGATGTGAACTTCTCATTTTCTTGATGATAAATAAAAGAAATAACCGTTATTCAGAATAAAGAAAATCGAAATTTTACAAAAGGAAGAGACAGAAAACCAAAAAAAGATACTCCTATGCTATAATTTCTGAATCACTAAAGAAAGAGAAAGATGCTCCTCAGCATGATCAATTTGCGTGAAGAAATCGGTGTCATTGGCAAGTGATTGATCCAAATCGAGGAAAAATACTCTTTGGATGACAATATTCCTCCCAAAACTCCAATCAATACAGGAGTTTTCCGTTATTTTCAAGAGAAAGATGTTCAATTCTATTGATAATCTTGGGAAACTTGGAAAGAACATTGCACAGTGACCAATTATTTAGATATGTCGCGCGAATTTGTGACGTTTTGACGAAAAATTGCCGAGGATTGGCAGATTGAAGGAGAGACTGAATCACATTTCTCTAAGGCACTTTCCTACAGATTATATTTAGCAAAATACGCCGATTACTACTCAATATTGCTAAAATCTACATTTCGCAATCATAATGTAAAATTTTACATCATTCAGCAGCGATTCTAAGATATATCATTCTATATTGAGTCTATATTTTGACAATGTTGATCTTATCTTAAGTCATCGTAATAACTCAAATTTTTATTTGACAAAAAGAGGTCAGTTCGGATAGATAACAGAGGTTCAAAACCTTCCATAATTTATTGAAAAGTATTCAAAATATCCATTTTCTTCAGCAAAACTAGCATGTCAAATTAAGGCTTGGGCTGTAAAGCAGAGAGAACACCTGAAATCTGCCGAATCTAAATCCAATCCTTCTTTAATTTAAGTAATCCTTGCACAGATTTATTCAATCCTCGATACTCTGGTTAATTCCACAGCTATTTAATCGAGATCAGTTTTGATAATCAAAGAAAAATTTATCATCTCTGCTAAGCTCTGAATAAATTTCAAAAAGATATGTTGGGCAATCCAAGTAAGAAAGTGTATGTCTACTTCTCTCCTTTCCGAGCTTAAAATTACGTATCAAGCCTTTAAGTTCGTAGCATAAACTTCTACTTATCTGTGATCCAAAAGAGAGGCAGAGTCAGAGTCCTTTAGCTACGTTCACTTCGAGAACTCGAATTAGAATATCTATAATAAGAATAACTCTTGAGAAAAAATCATTATAGAAATGATTCTGAGAGTGAAGAAAATTATAAAATCCAGGCAGTGTGCATTATTCCAGATTAATTATCAGTGTCCTCGCTCTGAATCCTTATATATAAGAAATCCTTCAATAAATTTATTAACTCTTCTAAAATCTATTTAAATTCTCGGGTTTTTAATCAAGATCGATTTTGATAATCAAATAAAATTTAGAATTCTCTGCTTTGCTGTTAATAAATTAGAAAAAAAACATGGAAAAGCATTTTTCATCTCAACCAAAGATTGAAGAAGTGAAACAAGCCCCAGGCAAAAGAGAGCAAGACGCATCACTAAAAAAGAGTATCGTCATTACTGGTAAACTCATTTTCAAGGCTTAGCAAGCTTATTTACCAAAATTATCTAACCTTGGGTAGAAGAGACAACTACGGGCTCTCCAACTTTACTTGCTTGGTGCTCGCAATATGCCAATAAGATCGACATTGTTGACCTCAACACGAAGGAAAGCTATACAAGTTTTTATGGAGTTAAAACTCGTAGTACAACAAGTAAAACAAAGCTTTTAAATTCTATAATAAAAAATGCTATCAAGACTATTGAAGATTTCTCATCACTTACTGGGTTGAAATTAAATAAGTCCACATCAGGACGGCACGGAAGAAACTGTTTAAAACGCAAAGAAATAAATGGGATGCCAATCTTATCTGAGTACAAATATCTAGATTATGGCTTGATTCAAGAATGATACTAGAAAAAACAGATTTTCCACATGCTGAGAAAATGCATTTATCAAAGCTAAGCTCTCTCCAAGACTCTCCCAAGCTTCGCATGGTTACAGAAAAAACCTTGCCATTGATTAAGTTCTGTATGCCTCTGTACAAATGTGAACCTGCCGGAACCACCAAAGAGACACCGAAGAAATTCGTAAGTTATGTCTTCAAACCTATTACAAACTTAGCTAAAACCACACCTAATTACATTATCCATTCCTTGAGTAATTTTGTATTGAAAGTTGAAGTCGATACCTTGTGGAGGTAAATCGAACCAAGTGGCGAGCAAAATTGAGCAACACTCTTTCAAAGACCACCGTTGATCTACGCGTAAAAGGAGACGAAGGGTCAAATTTGTACGCCGATTCATTGAGTGACAAATGCTTATACTAGGATGTGCCCTACCAAAGGATGCAAAGCTAGAATGAACTGGAGTCACTTCCTGGTGCGCCGTCAGATTCGAGTGCGTCACCTACTTCTGTTATTTCGAGAGCTCTCATCAAAAAGAGGAGTTCAAGATACCAACGAGAAAAACAAGTCAAATTACATTGTGAATAACGAAGATGCTATAAATTGTGGAGAAGAAACTGAGGCAAATAATCAGAATCGAGCAAACAGATTTTATGATCCATACCAGAAGTCCAGAAATTCGATAACAAGCTCAATATCATTAGAAAATTTTCAACAGAATTACAAGAAAAACCTGATATGTATTCCAGTAAGAACACATATGATATAATTTCTTGCATACGTTTACAAATAAATGCACACAGAAAAAGAATATAATAAATCACTGCAGCTATTGACAAAAAAACACGCACATCAAACTGTTGTTATTGGATACTCAGTTTTTATTTTTTTTATTCTGGTCGCACCTCAATAAATATCTAGCTCCTCATTCGATTCAACAGATCTAAAGGGATGAACGTGAAAGTTCAGACAGATCATGATGAAAACAAGACTGGAGATTCGATAGAGATGAATGAGGAAGATCAAGACAAGCCAAGAAATGATTCAATGGAAGAGCAAGGAAACGAAGAACGAAAAATGACATCGATCCCAAAGAGAGATTACTCCAAATATAAAAATACAAAAAATAGGATCATTATGACTCCCGTAATTGGTGTGCTATTCGAAATTGAAGACAAATACGACATTCTTGACATGCGTGATCTTACAAAATGGAACTTTTCTCTCACAATGATTCTGATGTTAGTTGGAGGTGGACGGAGTGCTGTGGCGAAGGCGAGAGATACGGATAACACTTTATTCGCTATGAAACAAATTGATTCTTCATTTTGGAATAGATTCTTAACTTTTCGAATCATAAACGACTTGAAAATCAGAAGGCTCTTAAAACATGAAAATGTATCACGCAACAATTGGCCTTTGAGCTTGACTCGTTTATTTTCATTCATTCATACAGTGTTTAGGCATCAAGACCATCCGTCTTCCACCCTCGTACGAACAATTCGATAAGATGTAAGATTTTCGAAGGAAACTTCTCACTTACAACTTCACAGATACGTGTATTCAGAGCTGATGGATACAGACCTCAAATCGATCATTTTGTCACCTCAAGCTCTCACCAATGAGCACATACAATTCTTGATATATCAAGTACTCAGGGGATTGAAGTACGTCCATTCAGCTGGAATTATTTTAAGAGATCTCGTAATCATTAATTGCAAGAACTTCTTCTTCACAAGAATGATCCTCTGCTTGATGCTAGACCCCTAGAAGATTACTTGTCAATAGCAATTGTGATTTAAAGATCAATGCATTTTCCAACGCAAGATATATCGGCGAAGACTCTGCGAAAAAACTTACTATAGACGATGGGGGCCGCTGGTACAGAGCACCAGAGGTCCTTTGCAGTGGACTTTGTGGATGTCCCGGTACATCAGCTGCAATAATTTTCTGGCTTCATTTTGCCTTCACAAAAAAGCTGATATGTGGTCAGTGGGTTGCATACTTGCTGAACTATTGAGAAGAAGACCATTGCTACCTGGAACTGATTGTATTGAAAATTGAGAACCCTACTAGAAATTTAAATAATAATATCTTTCATTCATTATCAGCCTTGAATCAACTGGAATTAATAGCTCAAGTGTTTGGAACTCCAACAGAAGAGGATATCGTCGCAGCTTTAGGGCCAGAGAAAGCAGAAAAAATTGCAGCAATTTTACAAAAGAACCCAACAATGGGATCATTTGACATCCTTTTCCCAGGAGCCGATCCTGCAGCTCTGGACTTGGTGAAAAAATTAATGACTTTCAATCCTGAAAAACGATTGACTGCTGAAGAAGCTCTTAAGCATCCATACCTTCAAGTCTTGCACGACCCTAATGATGAAGTAAGTTTCAGAGATTAAACTTTTCTTTCTTTATTTTGATAAATGCAAATATCTTAAATTTATTCTCTCTCAATTATGTTAGCCCGCTCGAGATCTTATCCCTGCAGAGGAGTTTGAATTTCAACATTATAAGTTCTCCAAGAAACAATTAAAATGTGAGAAAATCTCACTTTGAGATTTGAAAAATACCTTTAAATTTTGTTGCATTAGATGTTCTTTATGAAGAAATCTTGCTCTATCATTTTCCAGAGTTTCGAGAAGAATATGAAAGAAGATTGAAGAATGGAGAAAGCGTTTATAAAGAAATTATTGATATCAAACAGACGCCCAAGGTAACTCATGTTGTTATTCTATAGACTTTATTATTGAATTGATGCTGTAATTTTAGATGCCACAATGCGTGTGTTATCAGTCTCCATTGTTTTCCTAATTCAAGATCAAAGTTACTAGCAGAACAGTCTCCACTGAAGAGAGAGTATTTCACCAACTCACAAAGAAGTACGATACAGAATTGAAATAGTTGGTAGAGATTTATAAAACTATGAAAGCTTGTGAACAAACTCTTCTTTGTACCGAAAATTCCATTTCATGAGAGACATTGTTCTTCGTTGTAAAAAGAGATTCGTATGAGTAAAACAAGCAATTTCAGCATTTGGACGCCTTTTAAGTGATTCGAATTGTCTTGAAACATGAATAAATTAACTTGTTAATTCCGAAAAATGACTTCTGCATTAGTATGGTTAAATTTTAAAAGAGAGTTGTTGCATGTAACATATTTAAATAGATAGTGCCTCTTTGAAGCAATTATTTCGCTCCTTCAGAACGGTTTCTGACTAAATGTTAATACAATTAAAAACCTCTTGATGTCAATCACTGAGGTTCAAGCATTAATTTTGCAAGGTTCTTCATTTCAAGGAACAGTAGCTTAGAGGTTGGCCATTTTAGTTTTCCTTTTCTTTTTGTTTTGAGCTCTTTCAGCTTTAGGATGAGTTTGTTTCATATTAAAGTCAAATTTGTCGATTATTACGTGCATGGTGGATAACTGGAAATTTTTGCAGCTCACTCTCATAGAATTTTAGACAAATCATCAATGATACGTAGCATTCGATTTGCTTTGACTCTTAGAAGTCTGTCTGAACGGATTCTTGACTCATTCCTATTTTTTTCTTTGGTAGAATTACATTTGATTTTCTGTTCATTAATGAAAATTGCAATAGATCTGGAAAAAACTGATTTTGAAGAAGAGCTGAAGTTTAAACAGATATGCAATAGAATAGGAGTGAGACTTTGTGCTTGTATCTCAAGCGAAAAATCGCAGTGCTGTGTTTGGGCGTAACGTAGTAGTTGGAGTAGCGTACTACGCCAAGACAGATTTGGATCTACGTTAATAGAGACAGATATGTATTGATCTGATTGGTCTAGTTCACTTTGTCCTTTGCACAAAGAAATCTGAATCAATATTTCAGGAATTTTGTGGGATTCACAATAAATGGTTGTCAATCTCCCAAAGACCTTAAAAAGTGAACTAAATTGAATATTTGTTAACAAACTTGAATTTAAAACAAATAGTCCAAAATGATAAGCTAATATCCGTGCACCCACAAACCTGCTCTTTAAAGATTCTTAAGAAAACTAAGGAGTTACTTTGATGATTTTGATGATTGAGTTTTTTGCAGCCAAAAATTTTTCTTGAAATCAGACTTCGTAGGATCTGAAATAGTGTTGCTACAATATCACATTTATCAGGTCCGACTGTGAGTCATCTCCAAAAGTTTTCACGGCTATACAGAACCACCTCTTCATAGAAGCGTCTATTCAAACCTCTCTTTGATCTTAATTCCGTGCGTATGTACAATGGTTCTAACTAGACCTCTCTGCAAGGTTCTACACAAAAAAACCCCCATAAGTATCCCAAAAACTTTAGATTGATGGATTTGATCCAATTTAGGATTAAAATATTTTGGAAACTCTTTTGTCGGGGACAAACCTTCTTGGCGAATTAATTGTACTAAACCAGTTGCTTATACAATCTCCTTTATTAAAATTAGACACCCATTTAGTTTAAATATTTTGACTCGGAGACATCTCAAGCAAATTTCAATTTTAGACAGTCATTGCCTAATGAAAATCACTGTGACCGTGTTAATATATAAAGGGAGCGTTCAATCTATCGACAATGAATTAGTTCTCACGAGTTATTTACCCGTCTGCACATGTGGTACATGTGGTGTCATTAAATTTGTTTTTCTCAATATTTCGTATGAATTTGATTTTTCAATTGGGTTATTCCGAAAATCATAATTATATTATTTATTCTTTGAACAACAAATTCATCGAAACATCCTTGCTTTGATAAATCAAATTTTTCTCAAATTAGTCTGCAAATTTTTATAAATGTAACGTGTAGCTCTTGAGAATATCGCTTTAACTATGATTCCTGTCTAAAAAAAAATAAAATCATGTAAAAGGTAGTTCTACAAAATATATCAAGTGGTATTGGTAATCAAATTTCAATTCAATTATACATACGCAATATTTGAACAATAAGTTTGAAGTAACACATTCAGCTACTCATTGTAATAAGGCATAAGCTCTAATAGGAGGAAAATAGTTGGTGCTTGTGAACATACCCGCAAAATTACCAACTCAACTCTGAATTTACTTAACCCCTAATTTTCAAAGAATTTTCTCTCACATGGTACTTTAAAATTGCTAAATGCGAGTTTTCTCATAACATTGTTATTTTAAATATCAAACTCTAATCTTAATACTAATACACACTATATTCGCAATTTGGATATATTAATTTTAGCGGGATCGTACGATATTTTCCAATCTACTATTCGATTGAGAAAATAAAGTCAGCGGTTTAGTAATTCTTCTAAATTTCATCCTTTTACAGAAAAATCATGCCTTGTAATTTTTCTCACAGATCACACAGTTACATTCAACAGTAACGTTTATTCTCATATCCAAACTTTCAAATCTAGAGTGAAAGCCTAAAACTTCCTCATCTCAACTTGATGCATTTGGGTATCGTCTGTGCTGTCATCATCTTGTGGTACAGTCTCTTCATCCTGGACAGGGTTAAATTCTTTCTTCTCACCGCTCTTTCCAATAATGAAGTAGCCGCGTCTTCTATATCGTATGCAAAGAATCGCAGCGATCACACCAATACAAACCGCAACAACCCAAGGAACGATATTAGCGGGAAGGAAACCCTTGCTACGAGCTCTTTCTACTGTGATCATAATTTTCTGATTATACAAGCACGAAGGTACATTGTTCTGATTCAGCCCGCTGATTTGCGATTTGCAGTTAAATTGCAGAGCTGAAAGATCAAACGACCACGTCCCATTTCTCGATTTCGAGGCGTCACAAAAGAGCGTGGCTTTTTCAGCCACTAAGCTGTGGATTTTTAGCGTTTTTCCGTCCACACTAATAACGCTCTGTTCTGCTTGAGCAACCATAGTTCCTGTTAAATCTATATTTTTATAAAAAGCTTCCTGCTTTGCACCTTTCACGGAGTCTTCAGGAATCCTTATCGAATAAGAGCTCGTCTGGCCTTTCGATGAGAGGTACGCATAATCTTGACGAATCCAAACCTTTTGGGTCTTTGCCTGGAGTTTAATTTTGCGATTGAGTTCATGTGTTATCATTCCGCGATCTTTTTCTCTAAAATACTCTGATAGATAGGTGTTGCCATTTTCCTCGCTCAGAACGAGGAGAATCCCACTGCTCTGTTCAACTTTAAAGCCTCCTGAAATTGTTATCGTGTCCACTAACACCGGAGCGTCTAGAGACGCGATTTGAAAAACAAGGACGCCTTGGACTTTATCAAGGACGTAGATAAGATTATCATTAGTTATTGCGATGTCTTTCACAACCAAGCTTGGGCTTTGAAAATTTCCTCTTGTAATTTCGCTTCGGAAGACGGGATTGTGCCTCCCTGGTGAGTTTAGATCCGGTAAATCGTATATTAGCAATCCTTTGCCTTCACCGCATAAAAACAAGTGATTTTGATTTATATACACACAGCTAAGTGAATCGATGTTAAAATGGCCGTCTACAACATTTTTCTGTGTTATTTGAGACAGTTTTGGGAAGTCAGGGATGTACCAGACGAATTTGGTTTTTGAAACCAATAACAAAGCATCTCCGTATGCCAAGAAGTGGAAGTTTGGTTCGATGCCAATGCTTTTGAAGTCGATACTACCAAGGTTCTGGACATCAAGGTTGCTTGCAGCAAAGCCAAATACATCGATTTTCGAGTCTTTCTTATCTAAGATAAACAATTTATTCTGGCTGTATACTGCTGAATCTGCTTCTGATTGGAGAGGAAGCGTCTTCGTGAGCTTCGGATAGAGTTTGAAAGGTGAGACGGAACACCTTGGCTCGTTAATCGTGGCGATCAGCTCAGATTTTTTCAATTGAACTTGAAAAGCGTTTGGAAAGTCATCCAGAAGGTAGGTTAGGTTAGTGCCTTGATATATATGGATATTTTTTGGACGCAGTGGAAACTCTAGAGTGTCAATGGCACGTGAGATTGCTAGAAGGAAGCCGAGGATGGTTAGCTTTAGAGCGACTGTCATAATTTGTTAAACGAAATAAAGAACAGTCTATTCAATTTTAAAAAATTCACAAAACTGAATATGACACTTGCATTGCATGCCAACAATACCTGTAGTAAAAACAATATCATTGACTGATAATAGTAATCCAATACCAGTTTAACCCAATAACGTTTTGGACAGTCAGTAGAATTTGGAGTTTTTGGCGCACCTTCAATAAAATACTTCTAAATATTTAAAATCAGCTCCGTTGAATGGATAGTAGTTAAATTCTTGTTTCTCACCCTAACCCTATTACATGTTCAGGTACATCGACACCTAAAGCCAGTTATCGAAGGATATACCCGATCAACTCAAGCTCCCAGCAGCCATCTGGAGGAAGGAAGTTCGGTAAAAACAAATTTTGGCAGGTATGAATCGAGAAGTGATTTTCTCATCCATACCCAAACTAGAATAAGTTCAGCAACGCAAGGAAACCGATTCTCAGCATACAGATCTATGACGATCACCACGTCCTCATCGCTGGGCCGTTCTCTCTCTTCGATGATGCCCTGCGGTCTCTTATTAAGGTAGCTAGCTAGCTATTACGTACCCTTCTCTCTTAACAACTTCTTAACATCGAAGTCACTTGGTGGACACTACAACCTAGAGGACAAAGCATGGATCATGCCAAAGAACTATGTGCAAACGCTCATCTCAAAGGTAGTCTGATAGAGATTTCATTTAATTCTGACTTCTGTTCAGCTTCAGACAGTAAAACCAGGAATAGATATTTCCAACACGCCAGATATAGCGCAGAAAGTGCTTCAACCGTTTAGAGGAGTTATTGAGTATAAACAAGACAGCAAGAAGGTTAAAATAGAGTATCAGGCCTCTGATCGCATGGTATATTTAACTAAATGAAGCGAGCTGCTAATGGGATCTTGGTTTTTATAGAAAACTGTCGAAAGTTTATCAGAGACGCTGCTGAGTAAACTATATGATTTTCAAAAGAAAGGCATTGAGTTCGGGATAAAGAACTATGGAAGGGTCCTAATCGCTGATGAAATGGTAAACTGCTATGACCATGAGAACAGTAGCTGACTAATCGCATTTAGGGTATCGGTAAAACGATACAGTCGCTGGGACTAGCGCACCTCTACCCTGAGAATTTTCCATTGTTAATCATCTGTCCCGCTTCCCTTGTAAATTCTAGGACGATTGAACAAATTTTAAATAATACCTTGTTGCTTTTCAGAGGTATAATTGGCGAAACGAGATCAAGAAATGGTTCAACAAGAAAAACTCTGACATCCAACTTATCACGAAAGGATCCGCTGAGCTCATAAAGGGCCTTGACTATTATATTTTCTCTTATGAGTTCGCTGCCAAAATGATCGAGAAAATCCAGGCTGCAAACTTTCAAATGGTCATCCTCGACGAGGCTCACTACATTAAAAACTCCGGCATCAAGCGCACGGAAACCCTTCTTCCTGCGATCAAGCAATTTAAACGAATTTTCCTACTAACAGGAACTCCAGCTTTCGCTAAGCCTAAGGAGCTTTTCAATTTACTCTCCGCCTTGCGACCGGACATTTTCACTAAATTTAAGGATTTCGCCACCAGATACTGCGACCCAAAGGTCAGCAGATGGTCTGGCGGGTGGGACTACGACGGTGCTTCACATACAAGAGAACTGCGGTATATTTTGCAAAATTCTATCATGATTCGTCGGTTGAAGAAAGACGTGCTCGCAGAACTCCCTCCAAAACGCCGGCAGAAGGTCGAAGTCAACACTGACACCGCCATCGTGAATGAAATCAAGAAGCTGCTGGGGAGAGAACCCGCGGAATATGAGAAAGCTCTCAACGAGTTGATGAACCAAGGATATGGTGGTGATGATGAGCTCGATAACCAATTGGAGGGCATGAAAAGAGGGAATAGGGGAGCATTTTTAAAAGCCATCACAGAATGCTACGCTCTGACAGGGAGGGCTAAGCTCAAAGGAGCATGCGAGTATATTAGGGACGTTCTCGAGAGCGTGAATAAAGTCCTTATTTTTGCGCATCATTATGAAATCCTTGACGGCATTGAGGCAGAAATCCAGAGTCAAGACGTTCAATATATTCGAATTGATGGAAATGTCCCCCATCAAATCAGGCACGAAAGAGTTGAGTTGTTCCAAGAGAATGAGGAAGTGAGAGTCGCTATACTTTCCTTGACAGCTTGTAGCGTCGGGTTGAATCTAACGGCTGCATCGACGGTTATCTTTGTTGAGGTAATCTCTTTCTATTAAAGCTATCGGGCATTCTGACTTGTTTGTAGATGAATTGGACACCAGCCGTTATGATTCAGGCTGAAGATCGCGCGCATAGAATCGGTCAAAAGGAGAAGTATTCAATCAACTGTCATTATATCTACGGAGAAGACACGCTTGATGCGCTGATGTTTGATAAATTGGAAGCGAAATTGGCCGTCGTGTCTGACATTATCGATGGCGAAGACACCTTAAACGCTGAAAAAACCAATAAAATGTCGAATGATTATCTTCTATTTGAGGAAACCAAGGTCAAAAATGAAATAATAAGTAAGGAGGCGGCTTACGAGCTGACTGGTATCAAAAAAACACCGACGAAGGCGCCGTCTATCATTTCGTATTTTCAACCCATCAAAAAAGATGATGTACCACCAAAGGTATTCCCTCGAAAAAATTTAGAAGAGACAAAAGAGACCTCTACAGCCGAAGCGTATTCCTATGGTGGGAAAGGGCCCACGAGCGAGATGGCTACGAATGATATTTTTGAAGATGATTATTTGCTAGATGAGATCGTGGAGACCATGCTGCAGGAAAGCCGGAGAGAGACTCCAGTGAAATCTGACGCTGGGAAAACAGTGACGAAGATAACTGAGAATATTATTCGTCCGAAATTCGATCTGTTTGAAGAGTTAGATAGAGGGTTTCCTACTTCGAATATCGAGGCGACAGTGCCCCAGAATGATGATAAAAGCAGGAGTGGGAAGTCAACGCTTGAGAAAAAGAAAACTGGAGGCTTTTTGTTTACTAAGGAGATGGTTCCTAGCACTAAGATTTTGTCAACCACTGCAGAGAGCTCTCCGGCAAAGGTGCAGAATCAAACTGCTGTTAACTCGCTAAAAAATATGCTTTTTGATTGTGAGGCGACTAAACGGCCGAGGCCAGGGCAAGAGCAGCCGCAGCCTGAGAAAACAGATACAGAGTTCCACCGAGCATGGAGTAAAGAAGAGGATGATGACTTTTTCGGAATAAGCAAAAAAGTCAAGCAGGTTAAGACTTTCAAAAATTTTTTGTGATTGAGCCTTGTCTCTTGAAGTTTGGAGGATAGTACTCAGTAATATACTGTTGTCCTAATCTAAAATTATTGCAATGCGTAAATATTCTCTTCTCACTTAGTCTTTCAAATTTAGATTTGTTGGGTTTTTTATGTATCTATTCAAGGAAGATCCAAAACAAGCTCATCCGTGGATATTAATGGAAAATCTATCTTGATAGAAATTTTAGTAGCGGCAATGAGAACGTATTCAGCCATCCCAAGCGCTGTTTGAAAAGTCTTAAAGATACCATTATTAGAGTTTAGTAGAATGCAAAACCTTTTTATGGTTCATTGTAATCTGATAGCTGCTCAGCTGCTCTCGAGAAAGATTCAAAAAAGATACTTTCAGGACAAAAGTTATCGAAAGACCAAGTTATGTGAAAACAATATGCTGATTCTGATTCATTTGGAAGTAATAAATAAAATTGCACTCTCTCATTAGTTTTGTGTAAAAACAAAGCTTCACAAAGAAATTTCAAATCTATCCAAATCAAGTCTTGTTCTTTGTGCATTTGCAAATAATGGCCCTTGTCATTGTGTATTGCGCCTAAGGTTTGTTTGCTTAGTACGATCTTCTATTAAGATTTTCAATCTTCCCATTAATCAGACAAGAAAGTTCTATTGTCTGATGAAATTTCTGTTTAATATGCGCTCGCTCTCTCAGAGTTTGGCATTTGAAGCAACCTTCTTTCGAAAAGCTTAATTTGTCGTCTCCGGAAAATAAATTCAAGACTATAAGACACAAAATATTTAACGAATTGGAATCTAATTCGATGAGGTCATGTTCGCACTTAGAGATTTATCTTTATCGAAAATCGGAAGATTTATTATCTTTGACTAAACTCGGAAGTTCCTTCCGCAGCAATTAGGCAGCTATTTTATTGATTTCCCTCAATGAGACTGGGCAAAAACCTCATAAAAACCACCGCTGTTCTCGGCGGACTCGGAGCCGCTTACTTTTTTATCGGCTCATCAAATCGACCCATGCCAGTTCTCAAAATCGAGAACGAGGACGAGAAACTGAATTCCACTGCTCTATCCTACCCAATGAAAACTCGCGATGATCATTTGAAAGAAGTTCTGAACACTCAATACGACGTGATGGTCATCGGTACCAAAACACTCCTTATTATGGAAAAATTCTAATCTTTCATAGGCGGAGGCTGCAACGGAGCTGGAGTCCTTCTCGAAGGCGCAGACCGAGGCTTGAAATGCCTTCTTATCGATGCGTATGATTTCGCATCAGGTTCCAGCAGCAAGTCAACCAAGCTTATTCATGGTGGTGTGAGATACCTGGAACAGGTGTTTGACCTCAGAGAGAAGCATCGTATGGAGAAAGTCAACTTGCTTATCGAGGCGCTTCATGATAGAAGCTACATGGTGCACAACGCGCAGTATATGAACAAGCTACTTCCAATTATCATCCCTTCGAATTCCACATGGGAGACTATCTACTATTACGCCGGGTCGCTGGTCTACTATCTAGTTTATAAGGCGTTTGATACCAATGCGGCTGTTAGTTTCCCACCGCCGTATGTATTAGGAAAACAGGATGTGCTAAGAGCTTTTCCTGATTTGGCCGGGAAAATTAAGGGAGGAGTGGTCTATTACGATGGGCAAATGAACGACTCAAGAATGAACCTCGATCTACTGCTAACCGCGACGTTGGACAACTATCGACCAGGGTTCAAGCCAGCGAATCTGCTAAACTATTGCGAATTTAGAGAATTTATCAAAGATGAGAGAGGGAAGATCATAGGAGCTAAAGTCTATGACAAATTAAACGATAAGACAATAGAGGTAAAAACGAAGGCGATTGTCAACTGTACAGGCGTATTTGCTGATACGATTCGACAAATGGATGACCCCAAAGCCCCGAAATTAATGTCGGCGTCAGCAGGCACCCATCTCATCCTCTCAAAGAGATTCGCGAGTTCAAAGTACGGGTTATTGTATCCGAAAACAGCAGATGGAAGAGTTGTTTTTCTCCTTCCATGGCAAGGAAAAGCGATATTTGGAACGACTGATACCCCTACTGAAGACCTAACAGTTGATCCCAAGGCTTCCTTTGATGATATGATGTTCTTGGTCCAAGAGCTCCAGAAAATTTATCCGAACGTCCCGTCAATAGAACTAACAAAAGCAATTGAATCTAAGTGGTGCGGTAACTAAGCCTAATTTATTGAAATGAGTTGTAATGCAATCTCGTGAATTTGGAAGGTCTGAGACCGCTGGTCAGAGAGCCTGGAGCCCAAGACAGCAAGAGCATCTCAAGAAAACATGTGATAGAAGAAACGAAATCAGGTTTGATTTCTCTCATGGGAGGAAAATGGACAACGTATAGAACGATGGGTGAGCAAACTATCGATCACGTGATCAAAATGCTTGAAAGTAACAAAAATTCTTATTACATGCCCTCTAATTATCATAACAGAGGAAGGGAAGCTTGACCTTAAGACCTTGGCAAATAATTCAACGAAGAATTTACCTTTAGTCGGAGAGTTTGTAAAGAAGGAGAAGGTCGCGTATTTCGAAAACAGAGATGCTTATGTCAGTTTTTATGTCTCGAAATTAGCGCAGAAATACCTCATCGATCGTGATATTCTCGAGCATTTGATTGAAACGTACGGAGATCGTGCTTTCGACGTCGCTAAGTACTTGAAAAACCACAGTCAACGTGAGCGGATTCATCCGGATCATCCTATCACTAAAGGAGAGGTTCGATATCAAATTCAGCAGGAAATGGCTCAGTCTCCAATCGATGTGTTGTTGAGGAGGACAAGATTGAGTTTCCTCAGTGGAACTGCAGCTGTAGACAGTCTGATTAATGTCATTGATGTATTTGCCGAAGAGTTCAAATGGTCTAAGGAAGATAAGGAAAGTCAATATAAGCGCTCTATTGAGCAACTTGCAAAGCTTAATTTTTAATTGCTGAATGCATGTTTCTTTCATTTTGAGTTGTTGTTGTATTCATGATGTGCATTGAGCCCACTTCAATGGAGCTAAAGAGGGACTTTGCAATGTTGGAGTTAGCTTGGTATAAAGAATCTATGTTCTTATGCTGTTAATAGCGAAAGTGAAATATACCTGTTGATGCTAAAGACATATATTTCTATGGGTAATAGATCAGATACCCTTATATTTGTTACAACAGCTGAGCAAAGCTGATAAAGAGCTATGATATTGAAATGAATTTGAATAGTAGGGTGATCTTCAACGAATTTTTGTTATTCTTGTCGTCAATGCTGATAGCCGCTTTAGTGTCATCAGTCTTCCTCAGCTAGTTTGAGAAATACAGTTACTAGGCGGGATAATGAAACGAAACAATGGTAGTTAACTGCTAAATAACTAACCTTCCTTATCCTGAAGTATCTTTCAATAAATTAGAGAAAGATATACATAATTCTGAGCTGTGGTAGCTGGAACCACGGCTAAGAATGATACTTGGCACTCATTTTCCACTGATTAAGCTAAGGCTCAAATCTCCTATAGAGTTTTAGAGGAAGCTGGGCAATCAGGAAGCTAACTTCAAACTAAGATCTTGTAAAATATTACTTTTTTCTGGGTGTTTAGTTTTATTCTACGAATGATTTCTCTCGATCTTATAAAGGGAATCCAGAAAGAAAAACCAGTGAGTCATTGAAAAATTCTCTGAAAAATAATTATCACAAGTCGTTTCTCTTCCGGAATGACTGAAAAATGGTAAAACCTAACGTGTTGGGTTTTATCCATTGGGGGTATGTTTCATGGGCCATGATCTGAGAATGAGAATGCAAGCTTTAAAATTTAAAGGCCTGAAATCGAAATTTATAAAAATCGTAATTAATCGAATTTTTCGTTCGATAATGAGTCTAAAATTCCAATGGGAGATCCAATTTTTTCCAAATAGTTCGAATGCAATTCTTTAGATCGCATAAACGAAATGGAAAGTTTGAATCCGTGTGAAATAGCAAATGGAGGGAGCATTCAATTTGCACTTCCAACTTCAGCAAGAAGAAGCTCTCTTCAGCTCTGTTCATCGTCAATTTATCATCCAAAATGCTTTTTCTCTGATTGTTTTTCCTCATCTTGGAGGAAACTCTTTGTCGTTTAGCTTTGAGTAGATAGCATGTCGATAAAACCAGGACTTTTGGGTCTGTAAAAAGGGTTTGGTTTTAAATGCAGGGAATTCGATTTTGAATTCGGGAATCTGTAATCAATTCCGAATAAATGATAATCAAGGACCGCTTTTATTATATTTTAGAATACCTTTAATTTGTTACTCAAGAATTGCTTACGTAATCGACGTGCTTCGGGATAACCACGAAATCCCTCCGTATATTTAAGTTAATTGAATAGATTTATAATCATTATTTACAGAAGGAAAAAACAAAAGCAGATGCCTCAATGAAGTTCTCAGCATAAGTCATCCGGAAAAGGAGGACCCTTCTGAAAGAGAAGTTCAAGGTTCAAGTTTGGGGATAAGAAGCGCATTAGTGGTCGTGATAAGTTGGCAAGCGAGATTCTCCTGATTATAATGACTCGGAGCACCAGACACATCTGAAACAACATTTTGTCAATCAAAAGGTTATAATTGGGCGGATTATAAGCAGTTGAAGGACAATCTGGTGTTTCTGTAATGGATTGATGCTTTCTGGGTTCGATGGAGATCGCGCTCTGGAATAGAGAGAAGCAGCTTAAACCGATTTCTGTGTGAATGATGGGCTTTAACAGGTTTTATTTTGTAGTAGAGACATTACTTTTCAGGCTTCTCATGAGGGTAGCCCTATTTGGTGGAAATCTAAACGTCTTCAGTTTCAAAATAGATGCTAAATTCAGCCAACATCTATTAAGTACAATACTAATTATCAATTGTAGCCCTATAAAGAATCAGTAACAGGTAATCCTGGTAGTTGGAACTTTGATGTTGAGGAATTTTGCTTTGTTACTCGTTATAATCGTGTTATGATTCTCTGTTTTTTAGAATGTATAAAGATTTGAAATAATTTTTCAAAATCGAATGATCAATTTCCAACTTTTCACACTATCGTCGAGTTCGAACCATAAGGCATGTTTCAAAAGATAGAGAATTTGTTGGGATATCGAGATATGATAAAAAAGTCCGACAACAAGCAAAAAAATATAAACTTTATTTAAAAATTCGAAAATTTATGTTGAGAAAGTACTCTGAGGGAAAAAAAACTCCTGAAGGCTAATTTAATTGAAACTTGATCAACTTGCTCCGTGTTATAGAAAAGTTAAAATAGAGTTCGATGACACTTTTTGCACGAAGAATGCTTCGTGGTTACCATGCTCTCCTTTCCGTTCACTTTTTTAGCTTCTTTATTATTTATATTTTCTAATTACACTCTGAAAGGCATGTCTTACCATGCCTTCCTGTTAACCAAAATTCGTTCAATTTATCTGAAAGACCAACAATCCATCGATGTCCTCCACCGTTTCTATCGCTGTGCAATTCTCTGATGGTATTGAGAGGTACTGTAATCATCATTGGAAACCATTTCGAGCTAATTTACATGTCTTCATTAGCCATAAAGCAAATTCCTGTTCCCTTCTTCATATTTTCCCATCAGCACGTCAGGAATCCTTCATCAATCAGTTCTGACATCTCTGACGCATGCGATCTTGACTTCCAGCTCTCACTAATAATTTAAATTGAACGAGCTAAATCTTAGTCAATTATTAAAGGATATTGTCTCGATTCATAAAAATTCAAATTTCAAAAGCACGAGATATTTCAGATGGCTTCATCACAGTACAAAGTCACAACTGATAAAAAAATCGACACGTATATCGACAGACTCATCAAATGCCTCACAGGACTTGATGTAACTTACCCCATTTCCCTTCTCTTATCCTTCTCTCCGCAGTCAACTTCAGAAAACTATGCAATAGCAAACAAATATATCAGATCCAACCTGCAATACCATAAATTCCTTTCAGTCAACAAAAATGAAATCAGCAAGGAAATCGCTGGGTAACTATTGAACTTTTTGCAGCCTTTCATCACCACCTCTCTCTCTAGTATCTCCGAAAAATTCTACATTCATTCTCAACTCGACCGCGCCGTGCGTTTCGAGCAGTTATGCAAGTGGTTCCTTGAGCGCAAGCTGCTCAATGATCACCCTGATATAAACTACGCAGTTCTATCAATGCTATTCAAACTGGCGAACAATCCCTTGGAAAACACGTTTTATATTCCGAGATACCAACCAAAACAGAAAAAAGTCGACAAAGACATCGACGAATTGAGGAAAGAAACCGATCTCACAGAAGAAGTAGCATTATTCGCCTCTTTATTGCTTATGATTTGTCTAGATTATGAAAGAATGGGGAGAATTTGAACCGAGTGATGAGTCTGAAGAGGAAGAAGAGCATGAAAGCGACCTGGAAGAAGGAGAGTCTAGTGAGAAGAAGAAAGACGTGTCTGTGAGCAAATCTGAGAGTAGTATCAGGATGCCAGATAATAATCTCCGAGGCCAGCCGATGTCGATCAACCAGTCACTACTCACAAAAGAAAATGTACTCATTTCGTTAGGGGGAATGTTTAATTTATTTGCGTATGAATAGCAACCTCAGGGATTCTTGAGCATGCTGCCTGCAGACCTCAATGCATCTCGAAGCGTGTTTTTCGGAGGATTGCCGCTCGCACCTTTGAACGAAATCGCAGGACTGAATGTTTTTCGGTTAAATAAGCCAAATGAAGAGCAAACTAGGCAAGAAACGAGCCGCCCTCCGAATTTGTTTAACACGATGAGCCTAGAGCAATCTAACATAGAAAAATCAACGTGGAGAAAGGGCCAGCCTTCAGTGATCGAAAGCGGCCCGCCAAAAAAGCGCAATTATCTTCAAATGCTGGAAAAGCCAACGGAAGTATCAACTACCAGGGTAGCGAATACAATGGTAAACGACACTGTCTTACGCCGTCAACCTGAGGAAACCACAGAATCAGCTGCGCAGAGAGAAGAAGATTTATACATGGAAGACAAGGAATACATCCAGAGGATTTACGGGCAGAAAGATCTCTGGAAGAACCCGAATTGCTTAGGCGAGTTCCTCGAAAAATGGCAGTTGCGAGAAGAGCAGAAGCAACAGCAAAGATTCGATCTTATTGGGTTGAACCATTGGATGTTTGAGAAAAAAACTGAAAGAGCAATCATCCAGGATATTTTATTAATGTTGAATGGAGTGGAAAGCGAAATGTTTGGTGTGAGACAAGACACCGGAGACTTTGAGCTGAAGAGACCGATTCAGGTGACTCACGTCTCGATAGAAACCTTGAAAAAAGTCATTGACGACTTCGTGCAATTAGCCAATGTCCTCGTCTCGCTTGAGCAACGGCTGCAATGGATCACAGAAAAATTTGATACTGCGGTCATCGAGGCTTTCACGGAAAGCGTGAAAGATATCATCTTAGACTATAAAAGCTTTTTGGAGGACGTTCAGTGCATATTTTTAAAACAGGCGAGTCAAGTCGTTTTGAAAAATCTCGATATCAAGCACCCAGAGCTAACGAGTTACCTGTGCAGCTCGAAAACAATCACGCTTTCGAGGTTAGCGACGCTATTTGAATCGAGATTCAACTGTTTCGAGGCTCTAGGCGAGATTACCCAAAGCCTCATTAAGGCCTTTGAGTCTTCGGAGCTAGATAATACAGGCGAAAAAGCCCTTGCGGGACGCAAGGCATATTTAAGTTCATATTGCCTCACTGCTTTGCATAACGTTTACTCGAATGTGCTAATGGCCAATGGACATCAGGAGTTAAAATATCTCTATGCTTACCTATTCTTCAAGAGCTGGAGACCTTATTTCTCAATGCTGAATAAATGGCTAAAGAGCGGTCTATTGAAAGACAGATGCAAAGAGTTCTTTATCACTAGTGCGGCGGAAGACCAATTCTCAACCGCAGATCCAGGCAAAATTGACTGGAATCGTGATTTCATGCTGCAGACGTGCGACCTTAAACCTTATTTAGAAAAAGACCAGGTAACTCTTGCTAATTATCAAATAAGCGAGCTAATCTATGATTTAGGAAGTCTCATTCGTCTTGGTCCCAGGATTCTTGAGGAAGTCCGTGAATGAGATACTTTATATCGGAAAAACGCTCAGAATATTTACATATCTCAATATAAACCATGGAATCGATATTGATTTCGTTGGCCAAGTAAGCATGACTCTTTTGTGGCATGTGGCAAATCTGGTTTCACTCTTATATAGATTCCGTTTAAAAAGACCGTCACTGCGAGCCTTTTAGAGCTGCTTGAATCTCCAAACCCCAACAACCTACGTGGGGACACTGACTTCATTGTCAGTTCGCTGCGTCCGAAACCTTCTAAGGATTCTATGGAAACAGAGCAGCCCTCTGAGCACGAAAAGAAGAAACATTCACCTCCTAGCAAAATTAAGCGGCTGTTGAATAAAGACAGGCGCTTTGGATCCTCAATCCCTCATAAAATCACTTCTCATGAGACAGAAACGAGAAATTCGTTACAGAATAGCGCGAAAAACCAATTCCATCACATGATCTATCAACCTTCAGAGGACATTGAAAAATATCAAATCTCAATCTTTGACCTTTCACAGTGCTTTGATAAAAAACTCGATTTAGAAAACGATAAAAATGAGAAGAAAAACACGAAAGTTAGCCAGTACTCAAAGTTTATCAAACTATTGAAAGAGGATCTCAGCTCACATGAAAGATTCTATACAGCAAAAATAATTTTCGAGGAGACGATGCATCGTACGATTCAAAAAACACTGGCAAGTCACGCCATTTGCTTGAAAAACATTTTCTTCTCGCATTTTCAACTCAAAGAATATTTCAAAATTTTCAAGTATTTTTTTGACTTTTTCGGGTTCTTAATTATCGCATTTGCCTTCTAGCACGATTTTCTTCCTTGAAAACAAGTCTGCGATGGATCCCTTCCTTAAAGAGGTCATGGAAAAAGTAACTTTCTCCAATCTTCATTGGAATTTACAAACGATTTAGGTCGTGACCTTTGGATTCGATTACCACATTATCAAACTGAAGAATGTACTGAAAGTAAACTTATTATTGCAGAATCAGCTCTAAGCAATAATTAATGATTGATAGGATGTTCTAAAGGGCATGAAATGTCAAAAGATCGCTAATACGCAGTTAGAAGATCTCTTCCAGGTTGAGCCGGACCTCGAGAATGATATCGATTACAAGCTGTCAAACTTCAATACTTCAAAGATAAATTTCCTGGTACTTACAGCTGTTTTAATGAGATCTCTAAATTTCCTGTCATTAGGCACCTTACCCACTAGAAATGGTCTTCGACGCTGAAGTCATCAGGCTGTACAACAAGATTTTTAAGCTCATCATTGCAATCAAAAAAGCGATTAAAGACCTCTGTGAGGCTGATACAACGCTGAAAAAAGACTCGGTTTTCATTAAGCCAGCAAGAAAACTGAGGACGTTGCTTGATATGGACATTGAGAGTGAGGACGAAGACAGACCGACTTCTCGAATCAATTCTCCATACGAGAGGCATATAGCGCGGCTGAGACATAAACTATGCATGGCGCAGAGACAACTGATCAATTTTACTTTCAATTTTGATTTCTTTGTCAATATCACGGTAAAAAAACGGTCTGTGTCAACAATCTGCTAATAACTTTTTAAATGAATAGGTTATTCAGGACTCTACAGCCAATTTCCTGAAAGAAATTGATGAGGATGAAGATATAGTAGCAATCGCAGAAAGGCTAAAGAGCTATCTATGGAGGATCGTTGAGATATGCCAATTAACGAAGAATAAAAAAGTAAACGCAGTTGAGAAAAATTGCATTGATAATAATGAATTATGATGATAGGCTGACTCATTATTCCAAGTTATCCGCAATATTCTTGAGCTATGCTCAGACTTTTTGGCGCTGACGAATAAACTTAGCGAGATTGATGTCTATGATGCAAGCTGCATCCGGGCTTGTAAGAGAATGGAAGAGGAGCTGAGTAAAATCATGATGAGCTTCAATGCGTCGAATAGGATACTCTTCCATTTGCTGAATCAATATAACCATAGCGCTTATAGGACTCAAGGTAAATATTTGTTAATATGGCATTGTATGGATAATGAATTATGTCAATATAGTGAAGAGTTTGTTCAGTGCGATGAACTTCAACTTCTATTACATGAGCGAAGGTGGAGACTACATTCGCTAAATTTCGGTTATAATTATTTATTTTCGATTTGAGAGAGTTCGGTGTTTTTTATTTGTATGTGTTAAGTTGTTGATAGAGTTCATAGCGGTTTATTTACACTATTCAAAGGTTATTTCATTTCTTAAAACAAATGGGCTACTTGACCTGATTTGTTAAGCCTGTTGGTTTAAGGCTTTTCCTTTGGATAAATCAGGAGAACATTAGAAAATTAATGAAAGACATTCTAACAAACAACTTTCAACTTCAGCTTCTCGTTTCAAATTTCTCACAAATTTACTGATTTTCCTTCACCGATGATATCAAAGTTAATTAAAATTGATTAAATACGCTTCTCAAACGCAAATCTTCATAGAGTAAAATTGAGCCTATATATATTCAGAACCGACTATTGAAATCACAACAATCAAATCTTTACCAAAATATGAAAACTATCCTTCTCTTAACTTCAATTCTCTTCTCACTGGCAGCTACCCAAAGCGTCCTCGAGACCAACAGTAGTCTTCTATTCATCCCTCCAACTAAGCCAGGTCCCTCTTCGGCCTCAACGGTGCTATGTGGGATCCCCACGTCTATATCATCTCATCCAAACAATTCAAAACTACTCCGACTACACTATGTGGGCAGCGTTTCCTAAATTCCCTGGCAACTTTCCCATGAACGTCGGGCAGGCGCTCACCAAAACACTCAACGAATTGAAGGCACACAGCGCTAACTCAAGCGATGTCTTTGTTATTGGTCACTCTCTTGGTGCCTTCGTAGGACAAGACTATCTTTCTGAGAACAGCACAGGCTACAAAGGACTCGTCCTCCTTGGCAAATTCATGAGATTCAAGGACCAGGACCCACAGGTTAACTACCCGCTCCCCGTACTTACGATCAGCGGCGAGCTCGATGGACTTCCTAAGATATCCAGACTCGCGATGTCTTTCAATCAGATGCTGAGACATCCAAAAGGCCAAGGACACATTCGTTTCCCTGTTGCAATCATCCCAGGCGCTTATCACTCCTCTTTCATCACCGGAGACATTCCACATATGATAAACGCCTCCGACATCAAGCCTGAGATCTCGGGACCAGAAGCGTGGCAAATCTGCGCGAAACTTATTGATGCGTTTGTTGATGCACAGTTGCATCTTGGCTCTTTAAAGACAAATCGAGGAGCTAAGTACCTAGCTGATTTTGTTTACGGCTCCACGTATCCGCTTATGAAACCCCTTCTTGACGCCTTTGCTCTTGAAGAAAACCCTTATCTCTACAATCAGTCCGTGGTGAACACAACTCGATGGGTTTCCTATCATATCTTCGACACCATTGGCGTTTCGACTGATGTGCTTCCCACGATCTTAGACACCCAGGATATTTTTGACTTGAATGAGTTCTATCATGCATCACCCTCTGCGAAATTCAGGCGAGGAATGCTTGATTATCAGGTGTATACTAATAAGCAAATGGGTGATGCCGAAAACGATGATATTCGGCACCCTCTTAACTGCTCTCTGAATCTCAGCTAAATTCAAAAGCGCGAGTTATATTTTTGATATTGCTGACCTTCAATGGACTCCGTCGCAAATCAGTTGTAAAGCGCTCAATCAGAAAGTGATTGATGAGATTTTGGCGATAATTCCTCCAAAAACGCTTGAGAGGTATCAGAAATATGGTGTAAAACTGAGAGCTGGCGATGATATCCAATATTCGGACAAAGCGAAATGGAATGCATCGTCTGCAGTTTATGAGGATCACGATGAATATGTTGTTTTTTCTTCACCGAAGTTGCTAACTGAAGCCGCGAAAACAAACGGGCGTCATTTCCACGGTCGGGATGATAGTGAAGGCGGTGATTTCTTTTGTAAGTTGCTTTCTCCTGGAAAAGTCGCGGAATGAGTCTATACTAACTGGCTGAAGAAGTTTAACAGTGCAGGAGGCAATAACACTGACTCGAATAGTAGTATGCCGTTTCCATTCCCATTTCCACAAAATGACACCAACTCAAATGGCGATGTTCCATTTCCTAAGCCGCCATTCCCACATCTTCCTCCTCAAAATTGAAACCTCAAGAGCAAACTATTCCAATATCTAGCCATATCATTATCAACTATTAGTTCTTTCACTTATATTCAAAGTTTCACATTACATATTTGAAGCCTTTTAAGAAATAAATGAAATAAATAGCTTTCTAATCTCAAAACAAATTCCTACTCTCCCTCCGTAGGTGTCTGACCTCTTGTGAAATAATTTTCCATTGCATTTATCCCAATGGGAATAGCACTCCAATGCTTCATTCAGTAGCAATATTGTCCCTAGCTCATACTTGCTCAATGGCGAGTAGGCCAACAAATTAATTAAAAAAAAAAACAACCAAAAACAGCGTTACTAAGAGCGGTTATTAATAGGACTTAGCAATGCTTTGAATTGATTAAGCCTTTAATCTGCAATCTCAGTAAAATTTATCTTCTCATTGATTAATTTGGTCAAAAGCAATGGGACAATGCGCATGCGCTGTAAGAGAGTTGGGCATCCAAATTGAGGAACCAGACAAAAACGCAATCCTATTTCAGAAAATGAAAGATGTAACCTATCAATTTTAACGAACGATCTCATCAGAAATTAGACATTGAATTGTAAACGAGCCATGACAGGTCCAGCGTCCAATCAGGTTCGGTTTTATAGATTTGACACTTACGACGATGAAGACAGCAGTGACGGTGAGGAAGAGCATAGCTTTGGAGATCAATTCAAGGCAGAAATCATTAAAAAAAGCCATATCAATCAGAAAGATGGAGCCTCAGATCTGTTTTGTTTCGAGAGACCTGCTCTAGAGATTCTCCAACAAGATAATGGTTTAGAAACTAAGGAAGCAGAAAGCAATCTTAATTCTACTCGAACAAATTCACCTGTAATAGTCACTCCGTCTCCGAGAGTGTCACTAAAGCAAGAATTCAGCACACCAAGGTTTCCGCCTACTAACAAAGGCTATTTGGGAGCATATGGCCTTGCAAACGATACAGAAAAGGTAAGGATTCTCAAAATCTGGTCACAATTTACTCGTATTCTTTTCTACAGTATGTATCCTTTAAAATTTTATTGATTTGGTATCATTTATAGAACGGAACAATGGCAACTGGGAGTCAGGTTGTCGTAACAAACAGAAAGAGAAGAGGCAATAGTGCAGTTCAGCCCGTGAGTGAGTGAATAAAAATATCTTGCAAGAATTCGAACGAACTCGACAAAAAAATTTTGATTAAGAATAGCGCATATCCTCTTCAGAAAGGTTGGAATCAGTGCGCTTTCCAATAATATACCCATTATTTTTATAAGCAGAGACGTATTTTTGAGAAAAATTACATAATTAAACAAAGTATTATATGGTCCCAGGTTTTATTAATTCCTGGGACAAGATAGTATGAAATATCAAATTTACATAGAGGCAGAATACCTTCTTTCTGTCAAAAGAGTAACACAGTCTGAGGTTCAATAAGAATTATTTTGAGACGAAGCTAAGAACATTTATTTATTTGTTAAGGCGTTTAAAATGTCTCAGAAGAAGAAAAAAAAGAGGGTCATTCTTTAGTTTGTTTTTTTTTTTGGTTACCCTCAATGCTTAGCATTTTATCTGGAAGATATTAGTAAAATCCAACAGAACATGGTTTATCATCGTTCCATGAGTGAATTTGAGACTGAAACGTTTAGCCTAATGCCCTGTAGACAGTGGCATCACATTTCTGTATTGCTCATTTGAGAGGCAGACGAGAGCTTTCACTCTCTCTCATCCTCAGCTAGGGCTGGTGTTGCACTGATGTGAAAATCAGAAATTTAGAACCTGCAGTGTGATATGCAATGGCTTTGAAGAAAATTTGTTAAGCCTTCAATGAGTTTCTAGCCACTTGAACCAAACTCTATATAATAGAAGTGAGTCAAAAGATTCAGTTTGGCAAATTGGTTCAATTCGTTTCAATTTTCATGATTTTCTTCTAAATATCATAGCAGCTTCAATTGAATCTCAGATTCCATGCGTTATAACTGAATGAAATAAATCCGGCTCCATTTGGTAACTATCATCTGTAATTTGTCGCTGGCTCTTTTCCAAGCCGCTTTACTACTGGCAGTCCAGTCGAGTAAATCATCGCCAAACAACTGCATAGCGTTTTGATAAATTTCCGTTTGAATTACTCAAATTAATCAGAACGTTTCTAGAGAATGTTTATAGCGTTTGTATTCTTTTTTGGATTTAATGCAATAGAACTCTATTGATGGAGCTTTTGAAAATGACCCTTATTACATCGCCCCAGAGCCTAGCTCAAGTGATCCCTCTAAATGCATTCGTTTCATCAATGTGACCTCTTTTCGTATTACTGTCCTCCTTAAAAGTTAACAATCCTCTACTAAATTCGCATTTCGGTTAGCTCTTTGCCCTAATTAAAAGCCGTTAGCGTTGTAGTTCGCATTCGATTTTAATTCATTCAATGACTGCTTCTTCGAGTATCATTCTAGAATCCCTTCTGTACTAAAATCAAACAGACTTCAAGGAACCCATCCATTCTTCCTCATATTTCATTGGCTCAGCATAAATTTTATAGATTACAAAATTAGATAAAGCTGTTTGATTCAAGATCTCGATTATTAAATCAAAGATCGACATCGCAGTTTATTGAAATAAAATTTAATCAGCTATCGCTCGCAAGGCTTCAAAAAAAACGGAGAACCAAACAGAGAATGATTTATAGCTTCCGCGGGTACCTTTCCTTTAATAAATAATTACTTTGAAAAATTCAATAAATTCAAACCTCCAATCCTTGTCTACCATGGGACAATGCACTGGACGAGAACTAGGCTTTGATACTGAGGAATCGGCAAAGGACAATGCTTTGATGTATAAAATGAGAGATGTAAAACTCGATCATTGACATTGAGGATTTATTTCTTTTCAGACTCTCGGAAATAAAAGAAAAATGCAAGACGTCGCAGATATCATGAAAACTTTTGATGAGAGTGAGGATGATGACTCCAGTGATGAAGAAGATGGGCCATCAGAACCGAGCAAAGAGAAGAAGAATAAAGCAGTTAGAGTGGAGGCGCCTCAAAGAGTCAAAACGACTGATATCGTGGAAATAAAGTTTGAGGAACCGGAAATGAAAAAGGAGACCAAAGAGCCTGATAATGACGTTCTTTCTACAATGTCAAGTTCACCGGCGATGAGCCGAAGTCCAACGAAAGAGTTCAAAGAAACGTCCAGTCCGGTTAAAACGGTTAGGGTATCGGCATGCGCTAAGAAAAATAAAATGTTACCAAACGATGAAGATACAGGAGAGGTAAATGCATTACTGGGAAAATTATTTGACTCAGCTTGCTGTAGATTGTGATCTCATCGAAAGGGATTGAAATTATAAAAAGAAATAATTCCCATCAGGAAAATAGCCCAAGCAAAAAGCAAAAGAAAGTGCAATTTCGATTAACAGCTACTGAGGATAAAAACGTGGATAGGTCTTTGACTCCGGACTTCAACAGAACGTTGAGCAATGAGAATAATGGTATGATAGAGCTATTTGATTATGTGCTGAGAGTGATTTAGAAGTGTTTGCCTTTGAGAAGAAAACCAGAAGAGGTTATTACGAGAGAGAAATAAATTCAAAAGGAAGAGATTCGATGAAAAGGAGGAAGCAATAATGCAGGTCAATCCTTAAAAAACGAAAAATTCGTCAGAGAAAAACTGCACGAAGTATATTCGAGTGTGTCGAGTTCAATTTCAATTTCGCAGTACTCATTAAGCAAGTTCTTTATAAGTTTTCATATTTTAACAATTTCTGTATTATTATCTTTCTCGTCACTTTTTGAATTTATTAATATTCTAAATGCATTGAAAACACATATAACTACAATTTCACATAAGGTTATTGAAGAAATTACTTTGAATTTTGTTGCTACTTTCTATCAGAGGAAAGTTTTGTTAATGTTTTACAGCCAATGAATGGCTACAAACAAGAACCAATGGCTTTAAATCCCATATAGGCGATTTTCAGGAGATTTAGCACCTTAGAAACGTTTTCTCTTGGGAAGGCTATCGCAAACAGTGTCATATTATGAGCAATTCGCATTTTCATGACCGCCATGCTGGTATAAGTCATCAATTTCACCTGTATGAAAGTCAACCCAAGCGAGAGTTCGAGCTCTTTCAATGGGTAGCAAAGCACAAGAGTGCATAACCCACAGCATAGTGAATTTGAAAATTTGCATTTCCAGTAGAACGGTAACCATGGAATCTTCAAATTAAAGGCTATAAGCTTGTTTTTCGAATTTGAGAATTTAAAAGCAAAAAACGGAGAGCCAAATATTCTCAAACTTCTCAACGGTGAGTGGCTTATAATTAAAGATTTATTCTTCTCTCTTTTTGAATTATAGCTTCGTTATCTAACCACAATGGGACAGTGTGTAGCCAGACAACTTGGTTTCCAAGGCGATGAGGCGGCAAAGAACAAAATTCTATTGGATAAAATGAGAGAGGTAGAATTTTGCTCAGATCAAGCAATTTTATCGATTCTAGAACATAACTCATAAGCGATCGATGGAAGGCGCTTACCGTGGCGAAGCAACAGAGGAGGACTCCAGCGAAGCAGATTATATGGAAAGTCAAGAGGATATGACATTTACTGAAGGCACTGAGATACAATTAAGTCCTGAAGGCAAGAAAATCGTCAGCCCAGGAGCTAAGACAGGCGATACGCTTGCAAATACCGCTGGACAAACGGCGAATTACGCCGACACTCAGGAAATGAACCACGAATTTACTTCTGGTGTTACCGATTTTTCCATGACCAGCTTTGCTTCCTCACGATTAAATACCGAAGAAGGGAATTCAATGGCCAATCCTGATCATTCTGAGGAACAACACTATCAAAATGGAAGAAAAGAAGTAATGAGTTGTGAAAAAATTTTTGTTTGAATAATATATTGAGCTTGCTGGTTTTTAGGCTTCAACAGCCTTTGAGATTCCGAATATCTGATGATTTTTCTATTAGATAGTAATAACCGCTCGCGGGGTCAGATTTGTGGAAAAGAGAGGCATGCAAAGCCCTAAGCCTGTCACTATCGTGACAAAAGTACAAGGATTTGGGTCTATTACTTCACCGAAACTAGTTCAGTCGCCACAACTTTACGAAACACTGCAGTTGACTCATTCACCGAGCTTCAATGTGAATTCGGCAGATCGTATGTGTTAAAATTTAATGCTTTGACTAAATTGAAGTAGAGTTTAGGCAAGATCCGTTCCCAAGTCATATTTTGATGCATGATAGCTTTCAAGAGCAAGAAATCGAGGTTAGTTCTCAAGGTACGGCTTTGATGGGGAAGAAAAAAGATAAATTCTACAACTTCTCATAGAGGGGATATTTGACCGTCTTAAGTTGAGGTCTATGCAAAGGAGTACTAAAGAAATCTCTTAATTTATGGATTCTATTCTCTATCATGTTGTCTTGTTTTTTCAAATATTTTTTTGTCGTAATTTATTCATAAGCAGATTTTTAAAAGTGGTATTCAAATCAAAATGAATGATATAAGTTTATTGTAAATTTTAAAGACCTACGCTCTTATTTGTTATCTAAGTGAAGAAACACCGTTGAGAGTTTAAGAAGAGGCTTCAAATTAAATTAAGTCAAAAGTTTTCTTTGTCTGTTTTTTGTTAGAAGCTTCTGCTTTGTCAATCCAGAAGACATGACTTAAGACTACATTCTTATAAAGTTTTGTTAACTCAAGCGGATTAACTAAAGGATGCCGAATGAGGAAAAAATATTATTTTCAAAAACGCAGGATTCTAATGGTTTGGCTCCGTGTTCTGAGTGTCCTTCTGCAATTTGACTAGCTTGATGAATATTTGCTCCAGAGTTGTGTTATAGATTGCGAAATCCACAATCATGTCGTTCGATTTCAACTCTTCAAGTTTTGCAAAAGCATCACTGAACTTGAAATGCTCGTGTAATGAATTATTGTATTAATATTATCTAATGAATTTCTAATGTAATATTGGTACCTATCTTGTGGCAGAGTGACTCAGCTTCAGCCATAGAATGAGTTGTCAAGATACTTGAAGCGCCTCTGAAAGCCATGCTCTTTGTCAGTAAATCTCACAAGAATCTTTTTCCGACTGGGTCGACGCCAGAACTTGGCTCATCGAAGAAACGACAGTGACATCTCCAAACTTTTTCGTCAGTCCACCAATAAAAACGACATTCTTCAATTAACAAATTACGATTAGTCTAATCTCGCAATGATGAAATACCTTTGAGTGTTCAGATTCTGATATCGACTCATAATTTAGAGCAGAGGTAGTATTTTCCACAGAATCGAGATTGATAGGTCCCAGGCTATCTCTAGCCTCAATTAAAGGAGCCCGAGGTTGACCTGCATCAAAGTTAATAGCACTCGGTGCTTTATCTTGGACACTTCGTTGCGACAATGCACTGCCATGCTTTTTTCTTTCCGCTCTCTGTTTATTAAACTATAAGACTAGGAAAATTGAATGGATTGTTACGGCGCCCAAGAGGGCATACAGCACGAAATAAATCACCGATGAAAACCGTAATCCCAAGAAGAGACTGGCCAAGTGAAAATCCACCGAGCGCCATGTCTGTAATCTTGAATGAGCTTATGACTGAGAAGCTCAAGCCGACTGTGGGAATGAAGCTCATTATCATCAGCTGGAACCTAAGAAGAAATTAGTTAGTACGAATTGGATAACTAAAACTCGTTTATTTACGGTTCTCTTAGTCCAATCATGACTGGCACGCGGAAGAGAAACGTGAAGAAAATCATCGCTAAGCCAAGCGTGTCACCAGCTTCTCCTGGTTGTTTGAAAAGCGTGCTATAGAACATCTCAAAAACTGCCGTCTGCAGTGAAGTGAGTGTGTGGGCCACCAGCAATCCGAATACATCCTGTTATCTCGCTTGAAATTGGAGGGGTAGGCAGGAATTTACCTCCATTTCGATATTGTTACTCATCATAAATCCGAAGAGACTCAATAAGTTATTCTACCACAATATTAGATAATGAAGGATCAATGGATTACCACCAACGGCATTGCGAGGCCATAAAACAAGAAAGATATTTTGTAAGGCCATCGTTGAAGTCCATTGATCTATGTTTTGTAAGTTTATTGATAAAGAAAGACTAATACTTTCATGAGGTCATATTGGCCAGTGCTTCTTTCATCGACAATAAAAATCGCGATGTTTCTGGCTAAAGGAACGAAGCCGATAGCACAGAATTGGACGATTGAATCTTGAAACGCCTTATTGTCGCCTAGATAAGGTTATTTTTCATAATAGCAAGTAGTGAGATACCAAAAACTGCGATAATTATTGCAATGATGGCCGGAAAGACGATTAGCATTATGAGTCTTTTCCATCCGGACCCAATCGCTTGAAATCGATCCGGAGGGCAAGAAATGCCAGTACTTGTTTCCAGAAGTGTAACCTGTAAATTTGAGTTTACTTAAAGATTCCTAAGTTTATTTTAGCTAATAAAAACCACGTCGAGATAAATAAATTGAGCTCCCTCAGGAGTGCAAAGATTTGATAAGGTGAGAAGTAACCCAAGCTTATTTTGTTAAATTTGTTATAGAATTGGCTGAGAGATCACCATTCGTAAGTTATTTTGCATATGGTGTGGATGGTTGATTCTTCTTAGATTCTCTAATATAGCATGTGGATGATATCGAAAATATTGGAAAATAGGAGTTTCTTTATACTAGCATCTCCACCTCAAATAGCATACATATTGTAAGAGCAGTTGAGCGGATTGAAACTGACATCATCCACGTTGCTCATCAGATACAGAGGTTTTCACTGAAACGATATATCATTTTCACATTACACGATTTATTTGCCACTTTGATTAACTTAATTTCGAGTCTTGAAACAGCTTAAAGATAAATAAACACTCTGGAGATAGGAGCAGTAACAGTTCTTTGAAGTGAAAAAACGATTTATAGTCTCCGATTTCTCAAATTTACATCCCAAGCTGCTAGCTCTTGTTTTACAGCTGCTTTTTCTCACTCGAAAATTTTCCTCTACACCTTGTTTTCGACTCATTGTCGAATATTTTGTACATGATGAGTCAAAATCATCTCAGAAAAAGCTTTTATTAATTTCAAACACTCTCATCGACAGGTCGAGAAAGAAAAGAATTTTGGCAGCAGTCTCCACCTAAGAAACACAATACTGACGAACTTGAACTTGTCTGCGTGATAATTCAATAAATCAAGCCAGGCTTTCGACTGTTTTATTGTCGCTCAGACATAAGGTTCCTTCGTTGATTCTTCGGAGTTAGTGCAGATCATAAATCGTGCAGTAGCCGAGTTTGTTAAAGTTGATAACATATTTCTTCATCTGGACCTTTTGTATGTTGTGAGAATGCTCCCTACCTTTTACTTACGAAATCCATTTCAAATCCCTTAAGAAGACCATTTTGACTCGAGATTCTAATTTCTATATGTTTGAATGATTTCTTACCCGACTCTAAATAAACGACTAAATCTTTGCATTTATATGAATCTTAATGTATTAACCCTACATAATAATTTCATATATTTTTGCGATGATGTCTGAACTAATGGCTTGGCTCCGTGTTCTGAGTGTCCTTCTGCAATTTAACTAGCTTGATGAATATTTGCTCCAAAGTCGTGTTATAGATTGCAAAATCCACAATGATATTGCTTGACTTCAACTCTTCGAGTTTTGCGAAAGCGTTACTGAACTTGAAATGCTCTGTTGGAGCCTAAATTTAAGAGTAATGTTCAGTACTTGAGAATAAATAGAAATTGCCATACCTCATAGATCAGTGAACTTTCCTCTGCTGTTTTGATCTGCTTCACGTTTTCGAATGTTTGATGTATGATGGTTTGGAGTTCATGCTCTTTAACTGTGTTGCTTTTTTGGAGGGAGATTTTGTATCCAGATCCGTAGCGGGCTTTCAGGTATTGAGGTGTGCCAATGCAGACTAATTTTCCATTAATAATTATTCCTATTTTGCAATGAATTGTATTAATATTATCTAAGAAACTTCTAATTAATTATTGATACCTATCTTGTGACAGAGCGACTCAGCTTCAGCCATAGAATGGGTTGTCAAAATGCTTGAAGCTCCTCTG
>ENA-UOTZ01000412-UOTZ01000412.1-compost-metagenome-genome-assembly--contig:-NODE-412-length-36448-cov-7.163069_pt1 | contig 36448 bp, 26 predicted proteins | sample MGYA00238144_ERZ746983 | MGnify/ENA primary metagenome ERZ746983 (study PRJEB28759, sample SAMN06268863) | compost metagenome | isolation source: single cell | place: USA: California, Emeryville, Joint...
GTTACTGTGAAGGACACCGCTGGTAGTTCCATCAGTCGTCGCTCTCAGACCCCCGATACTGCTTTTTTCTTCAACTTTAGCTTTCATTAGGTATGTTCCCGCGATTAATCCTTTACGTGTTATTTTATCAAATCTTATCAGGTGATACACAGATAAACAAAATTATTTCATATCAAATTTTTGCGAAAACTTTCAGCAGGTTCTAGCTCATTCGATCAAAAGATTAAATCGCTTTGAAAATTTGAGATAGGAACTCTCAATACATGAATGTACGATGAACGTTTTTAGAATTGCCAGTATTTTCTATGCGAATTGTCTCATTGTCTCGTCCTGAGGCAATAATCAGGTTAGTTAACCATAAGCAATGATCCTTGAGAAAAGTTGCTCTGTAGTGAAAACAAATCGATATCGCTCACTCAGAGCTAACTCATGAGAAAGCAATAGAGAGATTCAGTTAAATCTTGTCCCAAATAATAAAATGATTGAAAGGAAAGAATTAAATCAATTGGTGGATGTTGTGGCCTTTAAACTGCGTGGAGAAAGATATCGAGTTTTAAGTGCTTCGTATTTTTTTAGATCTGACGATATCCTTCAAATAAAGGCGCGAGAATAACCCTTAGTTAGGTGAATTCTAAAATAATTTCCTCATCAGCAGTCGATTTGAAAAGTATTGATGAGTTTTGTTGAGAAAATTCAAGAGAGATAGACACTTTCTGGTCATTCCTCTGGATATAACTCAAACATCTAGGAAATTGTTGCAGATTTATTTCCAATACCTCATTTCAGTTTATGGAGAATAATGAAACCTGTTTTTGGATTTCAGCTCAGGAACAGCTGACTTTGCTAGATTTACGAATTCGAAAACAAGAAAATCTAGTCAGCACCCCAAAGAGTATGATGCAAAATGAACACTTACTTCAGTTTTCTGCGACATCTTTGTGAATTACCCGTATTGCCTGAATTGGAGAGGTTTGAGATGTGGACAAAAAATTCCAAGACTTGAGATAAGTTTTCTTTCTGAAATGAAATACATAGTCTGACTCTGAATATGCTTTAGTTAGCTTTTAAAACCTGATGAAAGCTTCATATTTCTAATTAATATCAGTGTTTAAAGTACTAAGCTTTATTTATTAAATCAATTCCCTGATTCTGGACAAAAGGAACATTGCTCATGAAAATTCGAGATTGATTTAAAATTTAATTTTGAACAATGCGATAAAGGCCATATCAACTGGTCTCTGAGACCGATCGTACGAAACTCAGTCATCAGATAACTATTTACACGACCTCGCTGCTGTTGGCGCCGTAGATAAGAATCGAAACCCAAATCCATTGTTATTCCATGTTGTAATAATGGCAATAGAGAAGAATCTACAGTTGAAAACTGTAAATTAGGTTTATTGCAGGACAGATGGTATTATATAAGACTGATTTGAGTTCGTAAAATTGTTTTTGAAATAGAGAAGTGAAATGGAGTTAAGGGCTGCCTTTTCCAAAATGCTTTATGTGCATTAATATTGCAAACCATAACGCCTCAAACCTTTAGGTTTTGTAAACCAAATGAGCCCCTCATAACATCTTTCATTTTTGAGTTCTCAATTTAATTGTATTGATTGGAGAGCTTCAATTTAAATGGTAGGATTGAAGGTCTGGCTGCACTACAGTTAATGGCGACATGAATTGGTATCTGCAATGCTAATTCGAATGTTTTTTCAAACGAGCGCCTTTTTACTTCATATTCTGATCTGATAAAACCTGATTTTTTATGATTTCCACATTGAGAAATGGAGTAGGACATCTTTCGATTGCTACAGATCTCTCAATTGGGATCTGCAATGATAATAAGAGGGAAATGTATATCAGAAAACCGCTTGTCCCAACTCCTGACCGTAAAGAATAGAGAGCCATCTAATTTTGTTGCTGAATTAATTTTTTCTAAAAATTAAAAGAATTTTTCGTTCTGAAATCCAAGCAAAATTTAGAACTCGTGAATTTGAATATATTCCTTATTTAGGTTTCGAGAAAAAATTCTGGGTATCCAGCCTCGAAGCTTCTATCCTCTTATTTCCCACACAATTTTTCTTAGCAAACAGCTCAAATAAAATTGCTTGCTTTCTCACAAATTGCTTGCTTACCAAAGAGGTCTCTTAGGAATTATTCCCGAAGCAGAAAACTAGCATCCATCATAGGAAGTACTTGCTTTAACTCTTTGATAATTAAGATTAAGGACCCTTAACGAAAATTTTCTAAATTTTGATCATTGCAGATTAACTTCATATAGCCTTAAATTAGATTAAAAAACTTGAGCATAAAATTGTTTCTTACTAATTATAGTCCATTAATTCGGATAGTTATTCATAATCGCAAGTTAATCAATTTCTTCTAAATTCCTTGTAATATATTTTAAATAGCCTTAAGAAAAAGCAGTATGAATAGCGTGTTTCGAGCTGTTTTTAAAAAACGCAAGTCCTCAGCTCCGAAGTTTGCCGAAATTAAACAGATCCCGAAGGAAGTATCTCCAACCTCTGGAAAATCTGCAAATAAGGCCATGAAAAACTTGAAAATTACATTCCTAAATCAAATGACCATCAAGATGGATATTTCGGAGGAAAGTGCATCCAGTAAGACTATGGGATGGTTGCTGGAAGAAACTAAGCGGAAAATTCGCGAGATGGATAAAACGGGAAAGAAGAGCGCTGAGGTGGCTCATATTGTTGCTCTGAAGACTGTAGCAGGGATATTATCAATAGATTACCTCCTCACTCTACCTGAAAGGTCGCTTGAGGTTTTGCCTTCTTCAATTTCGCTTCAGACCGTTTTAGGAGCAGAAGGCGGGGAAAATTTAGTTGATCAGCCACTCAGCCTCCAGGACTTCGAACTCTGTGGTAGAATTGGAAATGGAGCATTCGCAAAAATTTATTTAGGTGAGCAATCATTGGAATCAATCCTCAATTTACCTACCATATTTTAGCTCGAAAAAAGCAAGATGGGAAGTTTTATGCTATCAAACAGCTGCGTAAAGCGACAGCAAATCGGAAGCAAATACATCGTCTCATCGAGGAAAAAGACGTTATGTTGATAAGTCGAGATGCTGGGACGGTTCAACTTTATGCAACTTTCCAAACAGTAACTGAGCAATTCACATCTGACCCGAAGTAACTCCCTTTCTCTATAGGAAGAAAATTGTTATTTTGTGATGCAATTTTGCCCTGGAGGTGATATGCTTAATTACTTGTCAAGTTTCCGAGCCCTTTCAGAAGGCGATGCAAAGTATTATGTTAAAACCATTGTAAAGACTCTCAAAAATCTACATGCAAAGGGTATCATTCACCGAGACCTGAAAGTAAAAGCATTCTTTTTCACATGAAGATTCTAATCTCATTCAGCCCGAAAACGTATTTCTGGATTTGGAGGGCAAAATTTATTTAGGAGACTTTGGTTTTAGCAAACATATTGATGATCATGACTTGAACCTCACAATTTGTGGAACTCCAAAGTAACCGACATGTTTTATATTTGTGGAGACTCATGCTCATACTATTGCCTAGATATTACGCTCCAGAAATTATTGTTCAAGAGGGGTATTCATTTTCGGTTGATTACTACAATGTTGGAATAATAGCATACGAGTTGGTCTTGAATGAGTCCCCGTTTCACCATCGAAAGAATATTGATGCTTTGATGCACGATATCCTTCACAAAAAGATTGACATTCCTAAGCATCTTACCTTAGAATTTCAAGACTTTCTACAGAGGCTTTTCATCAAAAATCCTAAAAAGCGTTTAGGAGTGAATGGCGCTGATGAAATTTTAAACCATCCCTGGCTTAAAGACGCACCAACTGAGCCACCAATGAAACTGTCTCATAATATGATTGAAAGGATCGTCCAAAAGCTGAGCTCAGAAACTGACACTCGGATATTGATTGATTCAAAGGGCTGGTTTGGTAAGAGGACGCCTACGCAGACAAGAACCTATCTTGATGGCTTTTGCTTCTCTTCAGATAGAGAGCTTGATTGTCTGCTCCCCTCCTCAATTGTTATAAAAGACCATGACACAGATAATAAAGTCATTCAGGCGAAGAAAGGAGCTTCTCAAGCGGAATCTCCTGAAACGATGAAAGCTGGTGGACCCTTTGATATTCCAACATCTCGCAACAAATTGAATTTCAACGGAATCGAGTCTACAATAGATTTTGATATTTATCTCCCTACAACATCAGAGGAGTCAGCCATTATTGCAAGCGAATTCGGGGATTATTCTGATGTTAACATAAATGGTCAATACGTCTTTAGGCCTCATTCGAATTCTAAAAATACTCAGAAAAAAGGCCTTTAGTTGGATTTAATAAATCTAATAGTTAATCTTATCATTATTAAATTTTCCTGTGGTGCCTGACAAGTTTATGAGTTCGGGCAGTTCTTGCCACATTTAAAGTATTCATTTTGACGTAAAATTGTAATCTATCTGCTTTTTGTTTTTTCATATCTATCTAACTATCTATTTATTTTGTTGCCTTATTTATTATGTTTCTATCAGCATGCGCAATTATCATTGATAGAAAATTTCAATTCATAATCATCTTTCTTGGGATGTGATATGTGATACAGTATATTTGCAAGAAAAAGAATTCACAATAATTTTTGAGTTTGGCTTATGGCAAAGCATTATCTAATGAAAATGATTACAAATAGATCACTTGCCAAAGCAACTTCAAACAAAAATCTCATTCCAGGGAATATGAAGAAAGTTCAACCTCACCACAATTGAACTCACAAACGAGATAAGGGAGCAAATAAATAATAAATATTTAAGTGCCCTTGAAGGGAGAAATTTCATGAAATATACAACGTGTTCTAAAAAACGCAAGTATCCAAATTCAATGCCAGTGACTTTTTAACCTACTAGAGCAAAGTTCTTTACAGAAAAGGCTCTTTGAGAAAAAAATTTTCTTAATTCAGTGCTGATTAGCTCATAGATAATAAGGACTTCCAAACTTCAAACTTCCTCACCTGAAAAGTGAACAAGGAAAGTAGCAAACAGATGTATCTTGAAGATTTTAAGCGAAGTAATTCTCTCAGAAAGAGGTTACCGTCAGATACTCGTTAAAGTAATTGAAAGGAATAGATTTCTGTCGCAGTGGTCCATAGCGCCCCTTGAAATTTCTCTGCAAAGTTGTCTCTGTGAATATGAAGTTATCGTACAACTGTTAGCATTGCAAATCTACTCAAAAAAAAAAGAAAGAGAGATTTCCTGAGAGTCGTGGATTTGATTCATAACTGCATGTTAAGATAGAGTCAACGAATATATATAAAGTAATCGCTGACTAAATTCAAATCTACTGTCAGTTTGATTTGAATAAAAGTTCTTAACAACATATTCAAAGTTCGTTGGCATTTGCAAAGGTTTCTATAATCCAAACATGACGAGCTTGAAACCAAATTTCTATCACAGTACGTCTTCCTCATTGATCTAACTCATTACTTACTACCAAAATTATAGATAAGAGAAAGGACCATAAGAAAAATAAATCCATTCATGAAGAACCTCAACTTGAAGTTATCGATCCCAATGCTCTTTTCCGCTTTGAAGTCAGAGACAGCGAGAATAGAAGCCCTTTGAACGCTCTTGAAAACTTTCCTACTGCCCAAAAGAATAAGAAGGAGCAGATTGTGCAAATGCTCGGAGGCAATCTTGACCTCGAGAATCTCGGGTACATCAGCAACCTCATTCAAAATAGAGAGCTCGAAGAGCAAATGAAAAAGAAGGCAAGAGGCCACCAAAGAAACAAATCTGATATCAATGAGATCAGAGGAAAGAATCTGCAAGAAACATTGAAACCTCAGCAAGAAATCATGAAGATCAGTCCAAGACACAACGAGAATGTAGCCATAGTTCAGTCCAGAACACCAAATGTCAGACGTGACACTGCTGAAACGACCGAAAATTTGGAGAAGAGAAAAAATTCTATGGATTTTAATCTACTAAATCGGCCAGAGGAAAGAGTTTCCGCTCCAGTATCATCTCCGAACCACGAAATCAATCTCTCGAGCGGAAATGACTCAGCTGGACAGAGGCATACTCCAAAAACGAACGAAGAAAAACTGTTTGGCGAGTTTCTAAAGAAGAACGGGATGAATAAACCAAACATCTCTGAAAAAAATTCTGGACATCTCAACGTTCTTAACATTGTAAACAAATCAGGTAATCGTTTCGACTCGGCTTGAGAAACCATAACCTTAAATAGGTGAAGGATTCATAGATAATATATCGCAGTATCTGGCATATTTTGAAACTTCCGAAAAAGAGCTGAAATCGAACCAAATGACTTTCCAAGATTTCTATTCGCCTCACAAAGACAGCAATAAGGCTCTCAAACAAGAGCTTGAAGCTTCACACAACGAAATTCGTTCGCTCAAAAGGATGGTTGAAAAACTGGAAACCAAACTAAACGAAATGATGATGGTCAAGAAGAAACTGAGCCATGAGAACAATTCGCTAAGGCAAAAAGAAGAAAGCTACCAACATGTAAGATAAGCTCATTCTCGAACTCATTTTGCTAACAATAACATCGTTTAGAGAATTATTGCTCTGGAAGAAGAGCTAAACGCTATGGCTCAGAAAAATAAGAATTGCCAGAAGAGATTGCAATACACCCAAGAGATGCTTGCGAAAGAAAAAATAGAAAATGAGAATAATTTGATTGCACTCAAGAAGGTCTTGTCTGAGTAACAGAAGAAATTGTCTTTACACTTTTCTTATATGATATTACTTTTTTAGGAAAATGGAAGCAAGATTTTCCGAAAAAAATCAAACTGCAAACTTTGCTGGTAACTATGTACAGAGAGCCGCGAACCATGGAGCTAGCAAAAACAAGCAACTTATTGATAATTATTTGAGCGAGAATTATCAGAGAATTGATATCACGAATGACAAATTTTCTCGGTCGAAAAATGTGAACTTATCCAAAATTGATAACTACAGGTACGAGAATATTATTCTAGTTTCTTTGTTGAACAACAAAATCTATTTTAGAACTCCAAATAACCAGAGATATCAAGAAGAAGACTCCGAATTCGGCCTTAACGATGATAATTTCGACAGTCTTGACGAAGAGGTCACAAATCAATCCCACGCTTTCTCCGAGGTCGAGTCGAGTTGTGAGATACCTGCTACAAAAGAGCAGCAAATACAAGTAAAGACCCTTGCCTCTTTGTTTGATTAAAATTTGAAAATATAAAGATACTGAAGGACAAATTGCATGAACTCCTTGAAGTTCCCAACTCCGCATTGAACATTACAAACTCGCGGCCTGCTACTACGGTATTTTACATGACAATATTATCAATAGGTTCTTATGCAATTGAAAATAGAGGAATAAGGCCAATCTAGGTCTTCACGGTGCTCAAAAACTTATTCAAGTGGGAAAGGATAAGCTCGCACGAGAGTACGAGACTCGAGAGCGACATTCTCATATTTCAAAAAATGAAAAGCATTCAAAGTTAAGCAATCGCTACATACTTAAACCAGATGTTGACGACCAAGCTTTCAGCGTACATGACCTACGAAATGACTCACTCTCGTTGCATAATAGTGATTGAGAGGTGATCTACGATATCTTTTAAATCGAGAAATTGCGTCATTTTATGCAATTTATTATCTAATCTATCCTTATTTAGCCCTGCTTATTTTATTATTTTTGTATAAAAATTTTGGACATTTTCAGACTTTCAATCTTTCTAAGGTTGCTGAAACATCATAAAATTATTTCCCCTTCATTCTCAAATCTTCATCAAAATAAAACAATATATAACCATTATCCTATTTTATTTGGACTGTGCTCTCTTGGGATATTCTTGATAAATAATAGGTAAGTATTTTGGCGAATACATTTATCTCTGAGTCAATTAAGCTGTTTTCTGAAGTCCATAAGAATTATTTTTGTAACCGAATCATATTTCGCTGGAAACACCAAATAACATTTTAGTACAAAAGATCTTTTCGCAACTTGCTTCTAATTAGTTAAAAAGTTGAGCGAAAATAAATTTAATAATAACGTCGAAAATATTTTATCTATCTGAAAACGAAAATGATAACCACCTCATCACAGGTCTATGGGTCTCATTACAAGAATAACCCTCAATATAGCATCGAAAAACGCAGAAATTCTGCAGCTGAAGCGGAATTACGGCGTCATACCGATCTGCGATCTTTGTCACCGGTTAAACTTCAACCAACAGTGACTTCAAGCACAATAATCCCAGACGTGAAGAATCAAATAGCTCTGAGAGGAGAAGAGACGGGATCACCATTTATTCAAGGTAAAAGGAACAGAGAGTTCATTCACCGGTCTCTGGTAAGCTGTGACGCCTTAGTAGCTCCAAATTATGAGGGAGGAGCTAATCTGAACTTAAGCTATGATGTGAGCCGGTATCAGCCTTATAAAAGCCCACCGAAGAAAGTCCAAAAAGGATTAACCCCAAAGATCGGACATGAAGACCGTGGAGAGCTAACTGGGAGGAAGCAGACACCTGAGCCGAAACTTCCATGGCACAGAGAGGAACCACCTAAACGTGCTGCTAGAAGGCTGGAATTTGAGAACCAAGCAAATTTCCAGACGCCAGCGAAGAAGATGCCAGAGATTGAAAATACCCAAGCCACTCAAATCGAAATCCAAGCAGAGCCAAGTATTGAGTTGGCACGACCAAAGCCAGCTCCTCAGAAGCTTGACCATCCTAATCATATAGGAAGATCGGCAAGCACTCCAAAACTGGAACTCGCATCAACAAAAAACCTCGCAAACACTTACCAGTCTGAAGCGATCACTGATGCTCCAAAAAATATTGAAAACAGAGTATTCGAAGCGGAACAGAAACCAGGAGCCGAATTACAAGAGACACTTCCAAAGCCAATAGAAGTGAAGGCTGAAAAAGCTCAACCTGACCGATCCCGCAGTTTGAGCCGATCCCAATCTCAGCCTCCCTATGCAATTCTCCCGGATAAGGCTGTGCCTAAAGCTACGGGTAGACCACTAACTTCAAATCAATCCTTCCTGAGAGAAGAACGAATGAGACCCCAAACCTCAGCTGGAGTTATTGGCTCAAAAGTCCTGAGTACACTGCCTCAAGAGAAATCTGCTGAAGCAAAAGCCATAGTGACTCAAGAAGAGAAGATTTCACAACCTCAAACACCTGCAAGCGTACATAGCCATGGTAGCCGAAGTTCAAATGCTTCAGGAAAGGACCTAATTTGTGAAATTTGCGTCAACAAGAACTTGAAAAGGACTAAAGACTTTGAAATAGCAATTCAACGCGAAGAGGACAAAAAGAGAGAGCAGGAAGAATTCGCAAAGGCAGCATACATGGCTGAGCAGGACAGAGAGAGAGCAAGAAGGAAAAGAGAAGAGGTACAAGGAGGGCTATCGCAAGCTATCGAAGAGAATGAGAAAAAATTCCAGGAATACTGGCATCAAAGAAGGATTGCTAGCTTAGCTGGAAGCGAAGAGAACAAACGCAGAGAAGAAAAGATGGCTCAAGAAAAGAGAGAAGCTTATAATATTTATAAAAAATATCAGGAAGAGTTAAAGAGCAGTCTGCTGGGTCAGATGAGAGAGAAAGAAGAGGCTCGTGAATTTGAAAAGCAGCTTTCTCATGCTCCTAATCAAAAGACGAGTCTTACACTTAGCTCAGGATATTCTAATCCACTAATTCCCACTGCTGAAGAAGTAAGGAGAGATCAACTGAGACAGATGGAAGAGAAGCGAGAGAAGTTGCAACAAGAATATCAAGTAAATTTCAATTGGAATATATTGAGGTCATTTATTTCCATAAAAAATATAGGAAGAAAAAGTGAAAGCTGAATCCGAGAAGGCAAGAATGGAGAGAATCCAAAGAGAGGAGAGAGAATTGGCGATTTATCACCGAGAAAAGTCAAAAGATGAATTAAGAAGAGCATATGAAGAGGGTATTTTAGAGCAAAAAGCTCGAAAGGTAGATTTTGCTTGTTCATACCGGTGATATAATTTTCGATAGGAGCAAGAACTTGCAGAAAAGAAGGGACAAAGAGAGCAAATTTTAAAGCAACAGGAAATCTATCGCCAAAGCGATGAGCAGAATCGTCGGTCTAGAAAAGATTTCGCAAGTGCGTATGTGCGAGCCTTAGAAAGACAGATTGCAGACAACGAGCGAAGCCGAGACGAAGAGAGAACAAGGAGTAAGGAGCCATACGACACCTCCATCGGTGGATTCCACGAATATCCTCCTAAGAATGATCCAAACTATTACGAAAATCTTATGAAGCAAAGCAGAGCTTACCAAACACAAGTACGTCAAGAATATGAAGAACAAATCGCTGAGAAGAAGAGACAGCAAGAGCAAGAAAGACTTGAAAACTTAAGCTACAAAAAGACTGGTCTTGAAGTCTCTGGTTTCTACCACAATCCTCACCTCAAGCTTCCAAAGCCTTTGACTGAAATATTAGCCGATCAAATAAAAGAAAAGGAAATCCAAAGAGTTCAGCAACAGGAGGTAATATAGGTATTTGTCAACTTATGTTTATATATCTGCATAGAGTGAGAAAAAAGCAGCAAGAGAACAGCAAGAAATTATGGCAAGAACTGAACAAGAGGTATGTAACTTTTATACTATCCTCTATCTAAACTCTGCGATAGCTAAGGAAGGCATTACTTGAGAATCAACATCGACTAAGAGAGGAACTCCGGAAAGGATACGAAGAAGGGATTAACTTCAAACAAATGGAAAAGGTAGGTCTTATTTTATGTATTCCATTCTCACTTTCCACCTGAATGTTAGGAAGCGGCCATTAGCCAAAAACTTCTTGATAAGATTAAAATGGAAGAAGCAACATCGCTAGCGAATGCTTCTGTTTATGAAAAAATATTGAGAAAAAATGTAAGATTAACCCCCTGACTTTGATGAATTTACTGTCTCAAACAGGAAATTTTGAAAGAGCATGCAAAGATGTTGGCTGCACAAATTGCAGATGAGAAAGTGAATAAGGCTCGAGAGAAAGAGCTTCAACAAACACCATACGACACAACATTATCAGCGATTGTGAACAAAGGTTATTCATGCAAGCTCTACTCTTGCATGGAGTGCACAAGAAAATTCCCTAAGGCACAAATGACAAAAAAATCGGCTCTTGCTAGTCCTCAAAAAGTTCCATGGCAGAAATTTTGAAATGTGTTTCAACATTCTTATTTGAAAATGGCTGGATGATTTCTTTTTTTGCTCTTAAGCTTCTAACAAATATTTCTGCTTACTAACAAAATATTGTTCATATCGATACTATCTGGAATTTCAATTTAAATTCTATAGAGGGAATCAGCATAAGCCTTTTCTTTATGAGATTTTTTGAGGTCAAACAGCAGCAATATATATGTGAGGGAATTACGAGGCTATTTCTATCAGCAATCAAATGTGAGTAGTTATGTAGATAGATGATTGTTGTGACAATAGATCGATTGACGGAATATCCCTAGTGCTTATGCGACAAGAACGCAAGCTCCGCCGGCGGCTTTGATTCTTCTTTCGGCAGTTTTGCTGAAAAATTTAGCTTTAACAACAACAGGTTGGTGTGGAAGTCTTCCTCTGCCAAGGACTTTGAAGTAGCCAGCCTTAGTGACATCGATGACTGGAGCTTTATCCTTCACTGTTGCGTATTTCTTTCTGGTTTCTTCGGTAACTAAGTTCCAAAGTCTGTCGAGATTGATGGTAGGGAGGAAGTATCTGTTCTTTTGCATTCTGAAAACTCTGATACCACACTTTCCGAAGTAGCCTGGGTGACTTTTGGTTCATTAAAAAGAGAAAGGTTAAGCAATCCAGAAAGAAAATAATAGATTTACTATTTATCAAATGCGTTTCTGTGGTGAGTGAGACCACCGGCCTTACCTCTACCACTCACATGCTTTCTGTGTTTTCCAACACGACCGTAACCCATCATGGTGTGACCTCTCATCTTTCTAGTCTTTCTCAGTCTGGTGACCTGAATGCAAATTTTGAATTATTGGAATGGTACACCATGAAAATTGTCAAGTAGGATATTTTGAAGGTATTGATGAGGAGAGCATGAGATAGAGCAGAGGTATCCAAGAAGCATTTGAATAAGAAGGAGTAGAGAAGAGGTTTACCATTTTATTAGCTTTTGTTTTTGCAATAAGGGTTGTTAATCCAAGGATCTTTAGGATTTATTAATTCACAAATTTAGGACTTGATCAAGAAATCTAAATTGATAGGGTCGAGCTCTTCTGATGAACAAAATATCCAAAAATCTTTCCAAAAGACGTCTAATGATGGAAAACTAAATTATTCTCTTGTCAGACCAGAAAATTTGAGATCATAATGTTTGAACTCATTGGAGAACTAATAAATTATTACCTCAATACTGTATACACTCAAAGTTAATTATATATTATCCCTTCCAATTGAAACTAACCAACTAGCCAGAAAATAGATCTTTGCGTCTTCTGAGTTGGTTCACTGGAAGAAACAAAGTTTCCTTCTTTTGATGTGAGTCATATTTCATATTTTGTGGTCAATATTACTCAGTAGAAATTGCAGACGATCTAGTGAGACACGTTTGCATTCTTTTTGAAAGCACTATTCAGTTTTTACACTCTATAGATGCTAAAATTTTGAGGATCCATCTAAATTACTAATACTGCGGCAACTTCAAGTTGCAGCCCTTCTCTTTTTCCCTCCAGTTCTATTATGAAAAATAAGAAATATTATTCATAGAAAATGATGAAGGGCGCGAAAAATGTATGCTTTCAATGCGAATCAATGATCGATTCAGTATGCTTTCGAATCTATTCGCTCCTTCAATTCAAATAATTTAATTCAATCCTCTTCGTTTCTCGTTCATACGTTCGACCGTGAGCCTGCTTATGGTTGATAGCGATCAATACAAATCCACTGTGATAAAAATTGCTTGATTAAAATATGAGTCAATACTATCGCTAAATCGAATCTTATAATAAATATCTTCGACGATGGAAGTAACAAAAAGGTTCTATCAGCTACTGCAAGACTTCGAAAGCGCAGGCAAGCCCTACGTCAGAGACGATTTGCTCAAGGAACTCGCCAAAGTAAAAAGGCTCATTAATAAGTTGGAGATACTTGACAATGTGAGTGAAGAAGAAGAAACTCTTCAATTGTAAATTCTTCCCAAGCAAATAGCATATTCTAACCTCATTAAAGCACAAAGTTAGGTTCTCATCCCAAAAGAAATGCGCCTTTCTTTATAAGCGAGTTAGTCAATGGTTGCAAAGTAAAGAAAATCATTCCTCCTCCTTCTAAAATGATTGTTTAAAGGAAGCTCAAAACTCCTTAACACTCCTTCATTTGTTTGCAATTAATCATCTGATTGATGTGACAAATTTAATGAAATTCTTGGATACTTATTTCAGAGGACTTTTTAAAACAACATTCTTTGACCTCGTCGCTCTGAAATCAGAAGCGAAATCAAGGTTTGCAAAGACCTTCTGTCAAATCAACAATCAGAATATCGCTGAGGTAGTTTTCTGACAAAATCAGAATCTTCATGACAATAACTTCGCCAAAAAAAGGAAGCACGAGCAGCAGTTCTAAAGGAAATTGAAGATCAATTTTCAGCAACAAACACAGAGTATCAATGGACAAAAATCGACATTACAGCAACAAAATTCCTGAAAACTTTTTATATCGACCCAAATACACTCCAGGAAGAAAGTCCTCAGTTACTAACAGATCGACTTTTTGCGATCAAACTGACAACTCATGACAATGAAGAATTGATTATCTTGACTGACCGTCCAAAGAAAAACATATTGCTTGAGTAACACCCTTTTATATATGAGTCTTCATCTTTCTCTAACGATTATTTCAATAGGAAAACGTTAACATATAATTTGCTAGAGCAATTTCCTCACGTCCTTCAAGTAGTTAGAGACGCAATAGATATCACGTTACATCCTGATACATACGAAAAGTAATATGATGCAAGCACTACTGATTAGTGAAAACTTCTTCTGGTAGTCCTAATGAGGCTATGATTCGTCCTTTAGAATCCATGAAAATTGACTACATGGATTTAGTTCGGAAAATATTTTTGAAGTTCTTACAAGAGGATTTCGTGCTTTATTTCCATGCAGAATGGTAAAAAAATTCTTGATTATAGAAGGTACATCTCTTCAATCTATTTCCTGTTAAAAACAGTGCCATTTGGCTCCCTGATTCGTCTTCCGAAGAAAGTAAATCTGCAGAAAAAGACCAAAGCATCTCAGTAATTTATCTCCTAGGGGGTTGATTTTCTTACCTTCACTATTCTAGAAAAAAAGAATTGAGATTCGAGTGCTTTCTCCGACTTCAATTCAAATTGAGAATAATTTTATGCTAGAAATGGGTGCCTTTTCAGAAGAAGTAAATAACAATAGTTGCTTTACTGTTATCCATGAAAATATTTAGATATCACAAATTTGGGCCAAACTGAGCAAATATTATTCAAAAATAGAGGATCAGGAATTCGATAACATCCGAAGGAGCTACGAAGCTTTTAATTCTCGTTCTTTTTGTCTCGATTTCGACAAAAACCTGTACCTTACTTTCCAGAATACTCAAGTTCCAGAATCCCTGAAGTAAAATATTATTTTGTTGGCGAGGTCCAATTTTGTATTAACTTTAGAAAATATATCAATATTGGAAACTTCATTGCTTTTCCGGAGACGCGTTCTCACCTGGTGGTTTTGGGATCAAATGTCGAATTGCTTTCTAAAATCTCCGAGGCCCTCCAAGAAGCTGAGAAAAGCAGAAAACCCTTTATGTTTTGTGACAAAACGTATCAAGATCTGCGCTTCCAAGTCATAGTCAAAAGAAAAGAGCATCAGCATAGATCCAAAAAAAAGGAACATGTTTACTCCCTCTCTATCCAATTCTTTAACGATAATCCGTAAGAATGCTCCAACACAGCTTGCTTACGCTGTTTTAGTGAAGAAGGCCATGAAATCGATCTATCCCTCAACCTCCCATCCTTCACTACTAGGGATAGAAGCGTTAGCTCCATAAGGTCCTCTGTTAAAAAACTCATGACACAGAGTCATTTTCGAAAGAGGAGCCTCACAATCCACTCAGCTAAGGAACATGATGATCTTACATTCACACCTCAAGTATGCTTGACGTAATCAGCTGCTCTCATCTTAATTAATATAGGCCATTGAGTCACTAAAAGAAACGATAGTTTCAGAATATCTCCCTGATGAACCAACTGGGTTGGAGTTCCAAGTAACTCCATCAAGGTGCACTCTTACCTTCTTTAAGAATTATTCATAACGAGAGCTATTTAGACATTGGATTCGTAAATTCTCGACGAAATCATTAATGATGTCTCCTGAGAATGTCCCCATATTCAGAAGAAAATCCAAAATAACTCGGCACTTAACCGAATCGCCAACCCAAAAGAAAACCTTTATCAAGAAAAAATCCACAATTAGAGACGATACGATTGAAAACCTTGCTTTTAACTCAAAATACTTGGATGTGTACGATGATGATGAAAAGAAATTGAGCGATTGGAATTTTAACGTGCCTAAAATCGCAAACGATATGGAGAAATCTCGGCTCGTCTGGTTCATGCTTGAAGATTTTGGACTGATCAATGACTTTGAGATCAATAGAGACACACTTTGCGAGTTCATTCTTCAAATTCAAGCTGGCTACCAAGAGCATAATAATCCGTTCCATAATTATAATCATGGAGTTACAGGTATTTGCTTTGTATTAGTTGCAGAAAATAAGCTTTTTAGTAATGCATGGCTGTTATTATATGCTCAAGAATTGCGGATTTAAAGACAGCTTTTCAGAGTTGATTAATATGGGAATTCTAATTGCAGCGTTTTGTCACGATGTAGGACATCGAGGAAAGACCAATATCTTCGAAGTAAACTCGAAGTCAGATATCGCAATCACTTATCACGATCGAGCGGTAATAATTGATCTTAAATTCTCAGTTGCTGATGATAATTCAATGTGTTAGGTTCTGGAACAGTATCACGCTGCATACACCTTTAGAGTTCTGAACAAAGAGCCTTACAATATATTTGTGAACCTTCTTCCTGAAGATTATAGAGACATCAGAAAGGTTATCATCTCTTGTATTCTGGCAACAGATATGAAAGAGCATTTTGACGGAGTCAAAAACTTGAAACTTCTGATGGAAGGTCTGAAACAAATGGCTGGAGTTGATTCTCCTCATTTAGCTAAAAGTGCAGGAAAGAAAAGGTTGTCCGGGGCAGAACCTAAGGATGCTGACCAGAAAGTTTTAGGTAACTTATTAATTTTTGATCATCACAAAGTTCATGCGCTATTATTTCAGAATGGTCGGAGGCTGATATTATGCTAATTACTGGAACGATTGTGCATGCTTCAGATTTGAGCGGCCCAACGAAAAACTGGGAACTTGAATATTACTTTGCAACTCAAGTCAATAAAGAATTCATCCAGCAAGTAAAGAAACTTCATATCTGATAGTTGTTGCTAACAACACTTACTCTAGAGTGAGGATGAAAAAGCTCTAAATCTACCGATCACTCCATATATGTTGAACCTGGACAAACCTTCTGTAATGGCAAAAGCGGAGGTCCAGTTCATAAAGTTCATTATTAAACCGCTGTGGGATACTTTTAACGAGTTCACGGGTGGCGCACTCAAAATTGCATCGGACAATCTTCAGGATAACCTAAATAAATGGGAAGAATTGTATAAAAAAACCTCTGAAGAAGAGGAGGCTTCGAAAATGAAGGAATCAAAGAAAGGTGAAAATCAGACTGAGCCGAAGAAAGAGATGGAAAAGTTACCACTACTGATCACGCAGAGACAAAACACGATCAAAGAAGAGCCTGAATCTCCATAAGAAAGGGACAGATTAACCGACATATAAGTCGAGATTTCTATTTTTCAGTGGGAGACTTCCTAGTTATTTTTGCTGTCCTGAATAAACAAAAATATATATAAAACTTAATGGGGAGAAAAAGATGCATACTCTTGCTAGTCAGCTTATGAGACATATGACTGCGGAGACGATCGTTTTTTATATACTCGAAAAATCTAACAGAATAATCTACATATGAAATCTCGATTAACCTTCACTCGTAAAACAGCATATGTCATTGTCTGTTTGTATTGAGTTGAAAATTAGTATTGCTCTCCTTCAATGATCTCTGCGCAATTTTACTTTCGCTTAATGACATGGGCTGTATTGGGGCAAGTCTTGATGCGCATCTTCTCATGAATCATGTGAGTATTTCAGAGCAAAAACAAAACATAAACATTTTACACATTCAGTACGAGAGATCTGCCTCCTATTCAATGATTCCCATAATTCTGATGAATTCAACTCCAAATTTTAAGACCAGTAACTTCTAATGCACTGTGATTTGATTTCACTATTTTTAAGAATTGCAACGCTATCGCACTACACTGGTCGCAAGCATGTTTAGCGACCAACTTCTACCACCCTCACGACATGTTAGGAATTGCATTATGTCAATTTTTTTTTTTGGTTCCAGAGATTTCTCAGAATGGCTTAAAACCCAGTTTAATTTGAGAGCGTTTTATGAAAATCAAAAAATCAAACTAACTCATATTCAAACAAATGGAAGGCCTGAAGAAGCTCTCATCGTTGATGAAGAGAAGCCATGACGATGGCATTCAAATGCAACTGAATCCTTTCCCAGCATCGGAAATAACAGATCCAAGCCAGCCTACCATCAGCCAGGTTCGAATCTTAACATACAACATTTTCTTGCGTCCTCCGCCTATTAAAACCAATAAAAACGATCATAAAAACTCACGGGTAGATGAGTTCATCAAATTCTTAGGAGACTACGATGTGATTTGCTTGCAAGAAGCATTCGGATTTTGGAACAAACGCAAACAAAAGTTGGTCAAATTAACTCAAAAGCAAGGGTTTGTGTTCTACGTTGAATGCCCAAATCCTTCGATTTTTAGCACAAGTTTCATCGATGGAGGCTTAGTTATTTTCAGTCGTTTCCCTATCGTCAGAAGTGAGTTCTATGAATATCCATACTCCATCCTCGCTGATAGTGCGGCTATGAAAGGCGTACTCTATGCTAAAATCAGCGTTGGAGACAACCATTTGCATGTTTTTACAACTCATACCCAAGCTACTCATGGAGGAAAATATGATCCTGATACCTATATCACAAGAGGGGATCAGTTGCTCTCGTTCCGAAGATTTATCGATAAGATATTGGCTAAAGAGTTCACAGAGGGAGATGTAGCTATTCTATGCGGAGACTTTAACGTTAATGCTCGAAACCCTTGGTTCAGCATTACTAATATTGAACAAGACTATACACCATTAAAACTTTATCCTTCTTTGAAGGAAAAAGAGCGCATAAATGAGTATCAGAGTATGCTCACAATGTTGAGCAAGAACTTCGAAGATGAAATTGTTGATCTCTTGTATGAGACGCTTAAAGACTTCCCTCCAACTTACGGAGTTAGCAGAATCGGACCTAATGGAAAAGAGGAACCTGATGAGACGATACTCACTCACGCTGAAGATCATTGCACTAATCTCTGTTTGGATTACATTTTTCAATTGATTCCCAAATATTCCAGCAAATTGGAACTTACAATGCCAGAAGCACAATTTTGCAAGCGACCGAATATGTTGAGAGTCAAGCCTAAATCTAGTCGAGTTGAACCATTCTACGTAAAGCATCCGAAAGTGACCCAGTTATCAGACCACCTTGGATTAGTTACGACAATTGAAGTCGTTCCTTTTCCGGAAAACGGCAAGAAATTCGGAGTGCCTGATGACAAACTTTACAATATCTGCTAATCATGACCTTGAATGAGAATTCAATAAATATTTCCTATTTCTTGTTCTTCCTCTTCAAGGCTGTAGTTTGCTGTCTGCTGTCTGTACACATATTATAGCTATTAAATTATGTATGTTGAGTTCCTCATGCAAGAAACTTGATTTGAAAACATGTTAGGAAACTTGTAACTACCAATATATCTAACACTCCAGCAATAACCAACTCATCATTCAAAAATTTTCTTAATCATCTGAAACAGTGTTTTTCACTGTCTGAAGAACTTTATCTTTATCTTTGTAACAACCCTAGGTATTTGAAAACATACTCAATACAAACTCTTTCAAGACCTCCTTTTGAAAGTTTATTGTTAGAGGTATTCTTTCATTAATTCATTTACCCATAAAAAAATTACATAAATAACTTAAATCTCAGACAACACGAAAGATATATTGTTGCGAAATGGCATGTAAAATACCCGGATTTGATTTCTCACTAGCAAAAGGTGCTTTCTACTTAAAAAAGATCTCTTTAAATTTTTGAAAGATACTCTTGTCTTCAATTACCTGAGTAACCTTTTTCTTTTCCATTTCAGCAATCAAACTATTATATCCTCCCAAGAGCATCGACAAATAGTTTTTATTGTTAGTAATGAGGAATTCCAAGATAGCTATTGCCATTTCATTCTCTTCTTTGTCTTCATCTCCTGTTACCATGAGACATATATGCGAATTCTTCTCTTCAACCAGCACAGTTTGAAGTAGCGGTACCACTAAACTGTGATCCTTATAAATCTTCGAAGGCATATCTATCGAGTATGGAATACATTTTCCTTCTTTATTCTTTCTAAGGTCTAAGATTTTGAAGTTAATTTCTCTATCCCCAGTCTTTGCAGACTGCTCTTTCTGGGTACGGATGAAGGCTATTATTTCCGAAGGATAGACATATAATATTTTGCCTCTTGAACAGTCCAGGAGCTCTTTGATATTCTCAAGACTTAAGAACGCGTCTCCAGTAAATCCCAGGCAATTGAGGTAGATTTCGAGAGATTTCGGAGTGGTTTTCTTGATAGTATCAGCCATTTCGAACCATTTCTTCACACTATCGGAGTCCACGAGCGTTTCTGCTTTTATCGATTGATTGAGGTATTTGATCAGCATAGAATTATCATCATCGGCAATTAATTTCAAAATTGTCTTCTCGTTCATAGCGAGCAACCCAACAACAAGATAAAAGAAGAATAGCTTATCCTCTCTCTTGATGTAATAATCAAAAATTTCAAATACGAGTTTGATTGGCGTCCCTTTTGTAAACAATGTCATTATCCATGCTGTTACGAATGTTCTGACATCAACCATGTTCTTTGTTAGCCCTTGTCCTATCTCCGAAAGATGATACTGAATCATTAGTTCGCAGAAAGTGAGTGCGGTAGTTAAATGCGGTAATTTCATGCTGTGGTTGATAGTCTTAGGTGTGAGAATGTTCGGAAAATACTTTCTCATGAAAGAATTGAAATATGCGTAGCAGTCTGCAGTGTGAAAATCCTTAGTTTTGAATAGCAAAAATGGTGCCACTATCTCAAGAAGACCTTGCTGGTACTCAACATTATTTGATACGCAGTAGAACGCAGCAATATCTCTCAGCATTTTTTGAACACGTGGGTCTTTCATAAGAGGAAGATCTGCTCGAGTGCGAGGAAGATCCTTCTCGATAAGTTTATCAGCTGGAATCAACCCTTTATCCCATTTTTGGAAGTTAAATTTATCCTGGGCAACCTTCTCATCTTTGAGATATGGCGTCCAGTTTAAATTGAGATTGAGATTAAGACCTGCGCTCTGTTGAGAACCATTATTAGTTTGGGAATCAGTTGGTTTTTTTCCATCCTCAGCACGGGGATTAACTGGTAATGAGGTATCCTTTTGTTCTGGCGATGAAGAAGACGGCTTTTCATTTTGGTTTTTGTCAGGAAGGCTTCTTGTTTGATCAGCAGTTTGGTCTAGTGTTATCATGCTGTTTGAAAAAAAAACTTAGAGAATTAAAATTCTAATTGCTTCAAGCAGAAATCAAAAATTTATCTCTTCTCTTCTATTATCAAAAAACGAAAATTTCCAAAGTTAAACCCTTCATCAAGATTAGCGATAGCAAGTCTTTGTTATTCTAATCAGCGTATTTGGGAATAAAAAATTGGGATACTAGTTACTATTATCTCATCTCTTTTACGTTTTGGACGTTGGCTTTTGAAGATGCCTAGTGCATTTTGGTATTCCGGTATTAGACTTAGTTCATACTCAGTGTAAGTCGCATTGCCTCTAAAATAATAATCAATCTTATCTTTGATGCTTTCAGTTGTTTGAAGAAAAAGTAATATGCTGTTGTTATCTGCCATCATTATCCACTTATATGAAACAAAATATATTTATTTAACTATTGAAAGTATAACTTCGAGTCAAGTGACAAACACGAAATTAGTTCCTCCATAATTTAGGGGAGAGAGAGAAGGGAAAAAAATGACTGATATCCAAATAAGCAATGACGGTCAACCAGACACTGAACATCAACTACTTCAAGAGAGTTCCATGAGCAACAAGCAAACCCCAAGCAGTGAAAGCAAGCCACTGATCTGTCCAAAACATCGACTCCCGATCCGTGGAGTCTGCTTACACCCAAATTGTCCGCAGAAGATTATCTGTGGAAAATGCTTTAAGGAGCTACCTGAAGAATTTGTGAAATCATACGAAGACACTGATGATTTTTTAAGTTCGAATCGGCTTGCAGCATTCTCGGAAGATATCGCATCGTTGGAAAGAGAAGCCCAGAAGAATCTCAACATTTTAAAGAGCTCAATTGGTACCGTGGATGCTACCTTCGAACGTTTTATTGAGCATGTAAACTCCATCAAAAATAAAATCAGAGAGCAAATGGCTAGGAAATTTGACCGAGATCATGAATCTCTTCAAAAGCTGACTGGGGTGCATTCGAGTTATCGGTCGCTAATGAAAGAGCTCCTCAAGCAGCAGAGTGGAGAAAAACTTTCTGAATGCGCCGAAGCGTTTAGCGAGCTCACGGAATTAGTTCGAATGCAACCAAAATTCGATCGTACTAAGTTCACTGCTTATGCTTCAGAAATGAACAAGCGATGGACACTGCAATTTGAATTTTGCAAAAACATTCTTGACAAAACCCTAAATACGAGCGAGCCTCCGATTGGTGCAAGTGTACATGTACCCCAAGTGGATTCGTCCTCACGTTTTCGTTCTGTTTCTCCATTCAAGAAGAAAACGTCACTTCCAAAACTAAACGCCTCGCCAGGTATGCCTTTACATCGGCAGATTGTTGCACAGGCAATGAAAACCACTGAAAGAGAGTATAAAAATGCGACCACAACAAGACTTACGGACCTGACTAAGAGCTACGGTCTCAGCCTTGAAACAATGGACACGAAGATGAAAACAATCGATGCGATGACTTATCTACCAACTCTTGACGCTGTTGTACTAGGAGGTATGGTCAAAGGCGATCAGTTCCATAAACTCGTTTTCCAGAAGCTTTCTCCAGCGCCAGTGGTCACAAAAATTCTTAACGCACATGCTAACACCATTAACAATGTCTTGGGAAGTGAGCACTATTTATTTTCATGTTCGAAGGATAAAATGATCAAAATTTGGGAACTTTCATCGTACGATTGTCTGATGGTGTTAAAGCATGAAAGCAGCGTTTCAGGAATGCTTTATGATGATTTGAGTGGTACTCTGTATAGCTATGGAACGTTTTTAGACATGAGAGTGTGGAACCTTCCGAAGAAAAAGGAAATAGCACCGCTTAAAGTTCCCACAAGTCAAGTCTCTCAAGCTTGTTTTGTTGGCTCCAATAAAGAGGATGGAAGAAAATGGATAGCTGTAGGCTGCGAGCTTACAGGGAAAGTGTATTTGATGGATATTAAGAGCGGATATCCAATCCTCGAGTTTGAGAGTCATGCGTCAGTGGGATATATGAGTCTTGTTCATTACAGCGACTCCAACTTGCTTGTAGGCAGCTCTGTAGACGGGTTGGTGAAAATATGGGATTTAAACAAAGTTCAGCCACCTTTCTTATCAAGAGTGATGTATTTCAATTCTAGAAGCGGAACATCCGTCATTACAAGTGTGACTAATGGCATGAGCGATGGGTTAGTGTTTCTGGCTAATTCAACGAACGTGATTATGGTAGGAACCGCCACAGAGACGCGATTGCAAGGACTAGTGAAATTTGATGAAGAAAATATTTTCCAACATTCCAAGCTTTTGTACATAGATCAGAAGGGAATCTTGATAAGCATCAATAAATTTAATGGAAGATTGGTTCTGATAAATGTTTCAAGTTTGCGAGGATACACCAGCAAAGTCCAGACATCGAGATCAAATTATATCCCAAACAACGATCAAGAACCAACTCACAACTATTTGAACGAGTCGCGCTTCAATTCAATGAATTACTTTGAACAGTTATCGCCTCAGTTCCAACCTCAAGGAGATCAAAGTCATGGGCAAAGTCAGGATCATGGCAAAATAACCAAGATTGAAACGATAATGCCAAAAAATATCACAAGCCATGAACAAGTTAAAGATGGCGATGCCCGGAAGGATCCAGGAGATCAGCACCCTTATGATGAGGCGAACAAAAATATCGGGTTAGAAGGAGAGCATGGAGTTGAGACATAGCAGCACCAAGGAGATGATCAAAGAGATCATCAATCTGAGAAGTAATATGAAGAAGATGTTCCAGTGAACAGCAGCTAAATACAATATCCCCATTCATATGGGATTGAATGATTTCTAAATCTCGTGTCTAGTTATATAAATTTGATGAGATCTTTTTCCTTTTTTTTTTTTGAGATGAATTTATTAAAATTCATGTTAAAGTTCCCTGTTAAAAAGCTGCAATAAAGAAGAATAATTCTGCAAAGCGATATAAGCAATCGGAATGATGAAAAATTTGAATTTGAAAATTTTCATAAGCTATCTTGAAGAATATCGGAGACTACAATAAAATTTTGTTTTCTAACTAGTTAGACGCACATTAAAGAGTCTTTTCTGTGTCTAAACAAATTTTTTTTCCATGTAAAATTCGCAATGAAAGCAAATTACACTCGAGTAGTATTTTCAAAATAATGTTCATGATCAATTAGTTCTAAACATGTCAATCAATACGAATGTAAATACTACATGTAGTTTATCTTTGTTATTTACTGTGATGCATTGTTGGAGAACATTACTTTGACCGCTCTAGTTGCACACGTTCGCAATGGTGTCTGTGATAACAAAACCAAAAAAAAAACAAACTAAACCTATACAACTTCAGCTTCAAGAAAGCTGTACTCAGATGTTCTCCTCATTTAAGCATTCAGCTTAATTAACTTCTAACTCTACAATTGCTCACCTTAAAATTACTCCTAAAAAGAATTATTCGATTTTGTTTCTTAAATTCTCATATTGGTTGCAAACTCTATAATTCTAGAGTTCATAGACAAATTCCTCAAAAATGAGCACTGAAAAAGTTCACGTTAAATTGCAACTATATGGTGGAACCCAAGATTTTGAATTTGAACCGACAGACACGTTGGAAACACTCAAAAAAAAGATCTTTGAGACTCGGAAAGTCGACTATGATTCAAGAAAGCTCACTTGCAAATCCAATATAAACTTGGATAGTGAATCCAAAACACTTCAAGAACTTGGCATTAAGGATGGAGAACTGTTTTATATGCATAAATCGAATTAACAATGCACTTGAGAAACTGTCTGTGAATATTTAGTAAGTCTACAAGTGTATAAACTAGTCTTCCTTATTAATTCATAATAAATCTTGAAACTATATATTATTCAGACAATCAGCAAACTGACGAATATAGATGATAGACATTACACATTTGTTGAGAGAAATGCCGTTAACCCTGAATTCTAACCAGGAAAATCATGGTGTCAGATTCAAATAATCCCTACGACTTATTAGATGTTCTCCTAGAATAAGCTACTTATATCAATTGCATCGTGTTCTGTTTTTCTTTAGCAAATGATCTCGATCGTTCTCTTTGAAGGGTAGTTTGTTCATTTGGTGCGAGGCTGTTTGAGATGTGTATCTGTAGTTTATCAAAATTGAGATCTTTTAAGAGTTCATTTGTCGGCTGTTGTCTTTGCAACACAGACTTTTGGGAAGGTTGAAAAAATCTGGATTTTCTTGAAGGAATCGATTTGTATTTTAGACCTTCATTTGCATTGTTTAAATCTATCTCATTTTCTTGTCCAACAAGCTGCGAATGTCCATCTGAATTCGCTTTAATTTTTTTGTTGAGTTGGCTTGCAAACGAGATTTCTTTTGGAGGGTTCGCAACTCGTATTGTGTCATGAGATTTGCTCTCATCATCATTTGTTTTCTCGCTACGATTAAGTTCCCGCTCGATATATTCTTGGGGCTTTGGCGCATTGCAGCGGTTGCAAGAGACTCTTTTCGCAAAATTGATGTTTCTACAGTCAAAGCATTGCCAATCCGTGTCTTTGAAGAGCCCTGGCGGACCAAGGAATGAACTTTTCGTTTTTAGTATCTCGTGCATCGGTTTGGGCATGTTGCAGATATTGCAGTTCGTTCTCCTAGCAAAGTTGATATTATGACAGAAGCTGCAATTCCAATCGTTGATAGCTTTTACAAATGGCTTGGAACTTGAGTTGAGTTGTATATCATTCAGTTCACGGTACTCATTTTTCTCTTCGATAATTTTGGCTGTTGAATCTTCCACACGAGGCTCATTGAGTCTGCTCTGTGAGCAGTACGGCGCATCATTTTTCATTGTGTCTTCCTCTAAAATTTCGCTTCGAATTTGACTTTCAAGATTAGCATCTCTATCTAGATATTCTTGAGGCTTGAGAGCCTGACATCGGTTGCAATTTTCCCTTTTTTGAAAATTTACATTCAAGCAATTGAAACACTGCCAATCAGTGTCTTTAAATAACCCCGGAGGTCCAAGCAGTGAGCTTCGAATTTTTAGTATTTCTTCATAAGGTTTCGGCATGCTACAAGAATTACAATTTGTTCTCCTCGCAAAGTTAATATTGTTGCATGCACTGCATAACCAATCACCTGCTACTTTCTTTGGAGGAACCTTTGCCTTCGATAAGTTTTTATTTTGAGATTCGCTATGTGCTAGATTCTGTTGTTTCGAATGCACTGATTGGGCCAGAAAAGGGTCTCTTTCATTGTTCGGAACGCTATTGACTGTTCTTTGATTTTTTTGACATTGGTCTCTTTTGTGTGGCTGATTTAGTGGAATTTCATCATGCACTGAAAGTCCAAGAGTGCCAATCTCTAGATTCCTCTGCTCAAAGTCCAGCTTTTTGAAAACCATTTGAAATCTTCGAAGACTCCCTCGGGGAGAGGAACCGTCAACGGCTTGCGCGCCCTCGTGATTTTTATCTGGTGTTTGAGTGCGCGAGCCCGTTTTGGAGCTTGAACATGATAAATTGTCCATCATACTCAATTTATCATGCTTCCTTTGAATAAAAGATACCCCTTTTTCGAGCCGGTTTGATGATGCGGGAGTTGATGCTTTTGAATTTTTTTCGATTTTTTCTGAGAGTTGAAAGCTAGGATGTTCCTTCATTGCGAGTTGATGTGATTCCAAAGCCACAAATTTTGTTTTGCTAGTTGTTTCTTTAGTGTTATTTTGAAGGATATCTCGTCTTGACCCTGAACCCGGTACATTAAATCGGTCTTTTAATTCAGTGTCTTTCTTCGAGGGTGGTTTTCTGAGGAAGTTTTTGGCTGACTCTCTCTCATCTTCTTCCATCTTATACATATTTGAATAGAGAAACTCAGATTGAAGCAGTTGCTTTTCACCAAGCGAGTATAACTTAATGCTTGGCGGTATTTCATTCTGAGACTTTTCCTCTGCTTTTTCTCTAATTTTTGGTGATGGCCAATTGAATTCATTGATGACTTCATGCTGAGTTTTTGAGAATTTGGACATGTAGGCTCTGTCTTACTAAGGTTTATCCTTTAACAAAAAAAAAGACTGAGAGCTAAAGCAAATTCAAATATTCAATAATGCGGTAAAAAGCATAAGGCTAACATAATTTCTTCATATTCAAATATTGATCAATAATATTAAATTAATTGAGCCTCTTCCATAATAATGTGTCGATGAAAAACCGTTATTTTAACAACTCAAGAAATGAGGAACTTGTATGTTTTTTAGTTTTATCGAGAAACCAAAGTGTAGAGTGTGTTTGTTGAGTTAAGAAGATTAAACTGAGAACCTACTCATTCATAATGAATTGTTCTAATTTAGTGAGAAAAAAAACAGGTTTCATCTTTAACAATATGATAAACTACCTAATAATTGCTTGTTTGAGGAGATATTTCACGCTGGTAGTGTTCAGAGTGGACATCAATATCATCAGTACGGAGTCCTATCTTCAAAAGAAAAAACTTATTTCATACTTCTCGTTCTTCCAATCAACTCAGACATGCCACCTACGGGTTACTAGCGGACTAGGTAAGTCTGCTTGCCTCGTTTTGTATGTTCCTGAAAATGTGAGGTTTAAAATCTTTTTTAGAAAATCAGCCGATATCCTGACGAAGTCCTGAAATAAAATTAACAAAGCAAAATTTTAATCCCAAATGAGTCAGCCAAAGCAGTCCGAGATTGGAAATGTTCCTCGAAAATCAGCCAGCGTGATTATTACACGCAAAGTAAGCGACCCTGAAAACAATTCCTTTTTCGACTATAAGATTCTCTTTCTCCGAAGAGGTGGCAATTTGACTTTTGGTGGTAATTATGCGTTTCCTGGTGGCGTCACAGATCCATCTGACTACACCGATGCTGATCTTCTTGTCAAGGAAAAATTTAAAACACCTGAGGAAAGGCAAGCTGCAGCTTTGAGAGTTACAGCAGTTCGTGAATGCTTGGAAGAAACAGGGATCTACTTCAGCAAAAATGGAGTCGAGGATCCAACGAGTAAGGCCAAGTTCACCGAGCTCTTATCAAAGCACGGCAAAGCACGAGACATCCCATTCAGCGAATTAATCATGATTGCGGAACCTGATCTGCAAAATCTGACTGAATTTACTCGTTTCATTACCATGCAATTCTTGAAGAAGAGATATGACACCCAGTTCTTCTTTACACAGATTGCCCCCAACAAAACTTTGAATATTCACGCTGCCAGAGAGAATCCCGATGCCCTGAATGATTTCGACAAGCTAATAATTAATGACGAGAGCTCTGAATTTAGGTGGCTATCTCCAGCAGAAGGGCTCAATTTATTCTTAGATAAGAAGATTGAGCTCGTGGCGCCTCAATTCATGATCCTTAATATTCTCATGAACTTTAAAGAAGCTGCAGCAATCGAAGCGTTTTTGAAAAAAATTCAACCCACCAAACATAGTATATTGAATTGGAGTCCTTTAACATTCCCAACCATGCTTTGTTTAATGAAAAATAATGACAAGTCTCCCTCCAGGAGTCGATACCAGTTCATAGGGCTATTCCCTGAAGATCCCGATTATCCAGTTGAAAAAGTGCTTGAGGTTGAAAAATGCGAGAAGTTGAAGGCTGAACTTAAGGAAAAGTATGCCAACAGAAAACTCGATCCTTTGGTTCGGTCAAGATTCTACTTTACTAGCATAAACCCTGCATCATTTTTCACCGATTATGATACAGAAATGAATGCAAAAGACCCTTCACCAATTAGGCTTTTGAAAGGTATTGATGGTTTGAAGTCGCTACTTAATAGACCTAGCTTATAGTTCATATTGATTAGTATCTGTAGCCAAAGTGTTAACAAATATCAAACGAAGAACGTAGGGTGGATTTTTTTCTAAAAACGAGTTATTTAGAGTCTCTACCGAAATTCGAAATAAATTTGAAGAAAAATATATCTAAAGGCCAGAGTTTTTCTGATGGTTTCGTTTCTAAAATTCTTTACAATCGTCCCTCACCAGCATGTGCATATTATTGAGCGGCTTGGAAGATATAATAGACAACTTGAGCCTGGCATTTCGTTTCTTATCCCCTTCTTTGAGACGGTAGCATACAAAATCAGTTTGCGAGAAGAAGCAATCAACATTGAGAAACAGACAGCTATCACGAAGGATAATGTGTCTGTTAACATGGACGGTGTGCTGTTTGTGAAAGTATACGACCCTTACAAGGCTTCATACTCGGTTGAGAGACCTTTAGAAGCTGTAAGACTTCTCGCCAACACTGTCATGAGAAGTGAGGTCGGTAAGCTCAGGCTCGACAGACTCTTCCAAGAAAGAGCTGAGCTCAACAAGGCTATTGTGAGAAATGTCACAGCGGCCTCCGAGGTGTGGGGTATTAACTGTCTTCGGTACGAGATTCTCAACATCGAACCTCCAGAAGAAATCAAAAAGTCCATGCAGTACGAAGCAGAGGCAGAAAGATTAAAAAGAAGAGATATTCTGCTTTCTGAAGGCAAAATGATGTCGGAAATCAACGTTGCGACTGGTCAGAAACAAGCAGCAATTCTCAACTCTGAGGGAGATGCGGAAACTATCAATATCATCACCGCGAAAGAAAAAGAGGCACTGGACATGATCGGAAAAGCTATCGCTGAGGGTCAGTCGAAGGAAGTGATCGAATACATTATCTACCAAAATTATTACAAAAATTTGAGAAATATTCTTAAGAAAGGTAAGGTCACAGTGGCTCCTGCCGGAGAAAAATCTCAAGATTTGACTTCGCTGGCAGCAATAATGATGATGGCTGATGCTCGAAAGGGATCTCCTCAGGTATTTGAAACTGATCATGTGGCTGACAAGAGAAGAGAGAGAAAGGAAGTGGAGAAAGAAATCGGAGCAACTAAGGAAGACTATATAAATCTTGTGAAAAAAATGAAGTACTATGACAATCCTGTACTTTATTCAACAGATGACGAAGCTAAAAAAACAAAATGAAATGCTAAAATTTAGTTGTTTAATCTTGGTGATGATGCTATTTTATTTGTAACAACAATTATCCTTCGTGAAATAGGACTCTCTCATGCTATTTCTTCAAAAATAAAAACTAATAATATTGTCAATATTTGAAAAGTATGTTCAAGCCTCCTTCTAAGAAAAATTGATTCGAATTAGCCCTAAGAATCGAAATATCCCCTCTCATATTGCGGTGTAAATATATAGAGCCATCTTCTAAACTTTTTTTCCAAGTAGGTTGCCAAGAACAACTTGGTTAAGCGAATATACAATCAAGCACCCCACAGCGCTGAAATGAAAATTTTACCAGTGTACATAACGCTGCTTTCATTCCGAAATAATTTAAATTTTAAATCAAAATTTCAAAGTTCGTAGTTATTAGCAGGCGATTTCTGAGACTACTCTATGTTGGACAATTACACTCCATTATTGGGCTTTCTTGAGCAGAATAACTTCTTCAAGGCCGCCAAAGCACTGAAGCAGGAGATTGGTAACGTACCGAGTTGAGGCCTTGAACATTGATCAAATAATTAGAACTTCACGAAAAGAACATGATCGGGAATCCTAACCCAGACGCAAAGAAAACAATCTATAGTGAGTTTCTCCATCCTCTTTCAGTGATTTAATCTACTTAGAACTCATTTCAACCGCTATCCAATCGAATTCTCAGCAGAATGAAATCAAAAATAAGACCAAGGAATCAAACCCTGCTTCCAAAGGAGGCAAACCTTCAAACGTTAAACTTCTCGTAAGTGGAATTTCGAAGCACGCATTTGCTAACGATACTACAATCAGAGCCAAGAAGAGACTGAAACGATTATGGAGAAGTTCATGAATCGCTTGGTGGCGAAACCAAATCTACTTGAAGACGAAAGTTTGAATGCTCGAATTGAAAAGTTTTTTGATAATCCAACTTTTCAACGCATGGTGGAAACGACGGATGTCTTCCAGGATATCAGCAACTTATCATTTACTAATTCTCTTGCTCAGAAAAATGTAACTCTGAGAATTTTTGAAAATTAAGGGTGATAATTTCTAAAGAAAAAAGGAAACACCTCGCAGATGGGAAAGCAGCTCCAGGACAGCTGGACAGACAACGCGCCGAATTTTGGAAATATGAGTAAAATTTTATCTTAAAACGAGGTCTGAAATTTCAATTTCCAAATAGATAATATGCTGATGATGGGAGATGATTCACAAGATCAGAGTCACCATCATGAGATGAGAGAGGAGAGCAAAACTACTAAACCTCAAGCAGCGAAATTTGATTTACAGAGTAAAAACCACCATCGATCTTTCTGAAGCTAACAAAAATTATAACCAGAGCGTCCTCCAAGTATGGAAGACATATTCTCTCCAGCGAAAACTGAGCATCAAGAGAAAGCCATATTTGACAAGCAAGAGAAAACGCCCACTGCGCTCGAAAAAATGATCGATGGAAAGAACCCTCCTTCAATGATCGCTGCCCAAGGAAATAACGACTCTTCTCTATTCTTACAAAACTCAAACTCCTTTGTTCTGCCTGGTCTTGAAGATCCATTCCTCAATGCAGTTGATGAATATACCGATGATGACGATGCTGGATACGACCTATATGAGGTTTCTGAAAGAGATTTCCCAAAGGTTACGAAACAGCTTGCAGATAAATTTGGTTTCCCACAAAGAGCCGTTCAGCCTGATGCAAATAGAAGTAATTGCTAGCTTAACGTTGTTAGCTTAACATCTCTTCGTATAAAGACTCTAAAAATGACAGAAATAACCCAAAGGACGCTCAACAGTAATAAACTTCTCGTTTGCTTAGTTGACTCATTCTTATTAATTGATATAGAACTAATGAAGAAGACAGTGCAGTTATCCTAAGAGATCTACAGGACAAAAAGAAGGATCCAAGTAATTTATTGATTTTATAAAAGATGAATCTAACTTTCAAAATAGAAGCTGACGACGCCACATACGATAAAAATAAGGGAAATGATTCCTTTTCGGCGTCACAGGGTGAGCCTGGAAAGAAAGATGACAAAGAGAAAAAACAGTATTAATTCATGAATCAATTCGTTTACTTATTTTCCTACTAGCATCTACCTTCCAGCGAGCATTAAATATCCACCATCTCATGACAGTTTTTACCCTGTGAAGTACGATAATGTGATCTACGACTGTTTCGATTTGAAGGTAGCTGAGCAACTCGAGAGTAGTTTGCCTGAATTCAAAAAATAGGTTATATTTGATCGCGAGAGAACTGGATTCGAAGAGACAAAAGATTTCCCTATCGTTATTAATTCAACGATAGCCGGTAGATACCAGATCCTCGAGTATTTGGGTTCCGCAGCCTTTAGTAAAGCTATTCAGGTAATAAAACCTCAATATAAAAAAACACGTTTCTGAAAAAGAATTGTTCATAGTGCTGTGATCTTGTGACGAACCAGATGGTGTGTATGAAAATTATCGAAAATAATAAAGACTACTATGACCAAAGTATTGACGAAATCAAACTATTGAAATATATCAACTTCAATGCTAACGTTGATGAGAAGAACGTCCTTCGATTATATGACTACTTCTACCATAAGGTTGAATTATTCATTCAAGTGATTGTTTTGGAACTCTAATTAATGACTAGGAACATCTATTTATCGTCACCGAGCTCCTAAAAGATAATTTATATGAATTTTCCAAGTTTAACCGAGAAAATGAGTCAGAGCTTTACTTTACAGTGGGAAGACTTCAAAGAGTAAGTAACAGTCTGAAACAATCAAATAACTTATCTCACAGATCACAAAACAAATACTGAGTGCTCTGGATTACATTCACAGTCTTAATCTTATTCACTGTGACTTGAAACCTGAGAATATCCTCATGAAATCTTACTCTCGCTGTGAGGTTAAGGTCATTGATTTTGGATCAAGCTGCTTCATTCATGACCATTTGAGCTCATATGTCCAATCGAGATCCTATCGTGCTCCAGAAGTTATAATTGTATGCGAGAAAATTCCCATTTTCAATGATGACTAATTTGTATTTGTGATAGGGATGCAAATATGACTACAAAATCGACATGTGGAGTCTTGGTTGCATTCTCGCTGAATTGTGGACTGGAAACGTACTTTTCCAAAATGAGACGGTGCAAGCCTTACTTGCTAGAGTACATTATTTCATATCTTACTAATTATTCATGAATCAAATCCATGAAAGGTTATTGGAATTATTGGTCCATTCCCAGAAAAAATGATGAAAGAGGGCCGCTTGGTGAACAACTTCTTTACTAAGGAAAGATTACTCTATCAAGAGGTATCGCTACAAGGATGTTTGGCCAGTGTTAATTCTCTTGCTTTGTAGGCCTATGAAGATGGTGGAGAACACAGCGGAGGACCAAGTTATCCGGATGATGGAAGCAAAAAGAGGTCTAGAACCGGAAAAATTCAAATTCTTGTTCCAAAGAGATCATCCCTAAAGCATCGGCTGAGAACTAGCGACCATCTGTTCCTTGATTTCGTACGCTCTTTGCTCGAAATCGATCCTGCTAAACGACCAACTGCGAAAGAAGCAATGAACCATCCTTGGCTTACTGAGGCGAAATACCCAGAAAATGAGGCCTATGCGAATCTTTAATACACACAACCTTTTACTTTGTAGAATCTCAACCGCAACCAATTTATTATTAATATGATCTAAGCTGTTTTACGTAAAAAGAGATCTTCTACCTCTGAATTGAAAGAAATACTTTGTCCAACAGATATTAAAATCGGCAGACTTAGAAGCTCACCTTTGGCATCATCATTATTCAAGTTTTATTATTTGAATTAGAGGCACTGATTGATGTTCTCTTCTTGATCTTACTTTTTCCTAAGATATAGCTATCGATAACTTCAAGGGAATTATTATCGAAGTGTTAAGCTTTTTTCGTTACACTAAAAAATTTTTGCTTTCATAATGTTCATTCGAAGTAGCAATAGAATATGAAATATTCAATAGCGAGCGTTAGAAAATTCTGCAACAGGAAGTATTTTTAACTGAAGGATCTTCATCATAGCGAGAACTTGTACAAAATCCACAAGATGTTCTTTTGGTCTCATTCTCAACAGTAATTTCATATCTATTTTCCACAGGTTCTAGTGAAATTACACCTTTGTGCTGGCTCGACTGGCGATGAATAACAACGTCGTCAAAGTCTTCATAAAGTGTTTCAAATGATTCTTTGCGCTTTATTTCTGACGTTTTCTCTTCTTCTACATCTCGGTGTTGCAGGCTAGGTCGTTTATTGACGTCTACATCTGGTTTAATTTCACGAGGAATTTTGTATGGGGGTTCCTTTTCCGGATTAATTGGAGGCCTACCAATTATTCAGAAATAAGGTAACTTACAAAAAGAGAAATAATGGCTTTCTTACCAAGGATCAGTGATATTAGGATGCGTTCCCCCATATTTTTCTTCAAGGTGATCTGGAGGGATAAACTCGTGGAGTTTTTTGAAGTTTTCCTTTTTCAGCATCAAAATTTTCGTTGCAGTCTCGGGATCGAGCATACCTTGATTTCACAATAGGATGAGTTACACAAACACTAATGGATCTATTAATCACCCTTGATGACATTCCAGGAAGTATTCAGTGTGAAAGAAGGATTAAGCACCACTAATTTATCTAGCGTGGAAGTGAAATAGACCATACAAAGCCCAATAATCTTCTTTAGGTTCTGACATGCAATTAAGGCTATCAGAAGAGAAGGTCTTTGAAATTTGCTTTACTGCATAAGGAAGTTTCAAAACACTCATGTTGTTGGTGTCCATCAGAAAAACCCAGTTTTCAACTTTTCCTGGGACAAAACAGTGTCTCTTTATGGTCCTCAACACAAAGCTTGCAGCTTTCATGAGAGTATCAATTTGATCCTTTGACAGATAGGGTAAGGCACTGAGAATATCATTGCAGAAGAGATACATTGTTCAAGTCTTTCAATTTATGGACGTTAATAATTATAATTGGTCTGTATTGTCTATCTTTCCCAAAGGTGTATATGATTTGGTCTTGCTGTGAGATATTTATTGCAAACTATTGTTTCCCGAAGACAAAGTTTACGATTATTTTCGCAGTTTTTTCATCGCAGACATCGTTACTAGGGTCACATAGCCACTGTGAATAGACTTTCATTTGCTAGATCGTTAGGTTAAAGGACGCTACTCGACGAAAATCAATGTTACTGGGATAGCTCTAGGAACGTCACCTCTATCTTTCGTCGTGTAGAGCATTCTGAGAGTATCACCATCTGCCCAACTAACAGACTTAAAAAAAAACCTTTCAAAAGTATTTACTCCGGAGGCAGCTGGATTTTTTCCCTGGCCATCGTCTCGTTCATTTCTTTAACTTTCTGCTTTTCATATTCAGTCATAGGGACATTGAAAAATATGAGTCTCGAAGCGACTTTGCCATCTCCTCGATGGATATAGCTTTCTTAGAATTATTGCGATGACAATTGAGCTCTACTGTTGATGTACCTTTATGTTGGACTTCAAATACCTTCTCTGGAGGCCTCAGATAGCTGTAGTCATATGCATTCCACTTTTCATGCAATTTCATCGAATCTGTTGTTAATCGTTTTTTTCCCTATGAATTTTTATTGAAAAAATTTTCGGACTTTTTGAACTCTAACCTCTTTCAAAGAAGTATTTCCTCAATGATTCTTGCTTTTCCAGCACCTTAGTGATAAAAACAAGTAACAAAAAGATTGTTACAAAGAATGAGATTGGAGATGAGAAATCAATTTTATCAATCGACTATTTTAAAAAAAAAACCAAAAAACTTGGAAACAAAGAAGCCCTTTCATCGAGAATTGTAACAAAGCTTGAGCATTATTGAAAGAAAGCAAAAGACTATCCAAACTTTTTTTTGGTTGCAGATAAATCCAAAAAAACTAGGTTTTGCCATCCATATCTGGATAACGACAATCTAGATGTTTTTAAGATTCGAGCAGTTTCGGCCTAAGGGAGTTGTTCATATTCAGCTGGTCAAAATAAGATATTAAATTAAGTTGAAAGAGAAAGGAACAAGCTGGACAACTCAAAGTCGCACGTAAAACCGAGTATTTTACATAAAGTAGACAGCATCAAATCGCTCAGATTTCTACGTCGGATAATTTCCAATGATATCAATGAGAAGAACAGATTTATGGGCAATCTGGCAGCCTCAACGAGTTTTTGTTATTGAAGTATAGAACCTGATTTACAACCAATCCAACGCTCACAATAACCCATTACAAAATAACTAAAGCACCCTAAGATAGCTGATGGTATAGCATGAAATAACGCTGGCTAAGTCAATATAGATATATAAATAGGAATGAGATAAAAAAAATTTGATATGTAAAAAATTACTGGAAGGAACAAGTATGAGAATTTCTTAAGAGATAAATGGAAAAACGATTTAAGTTTGAGAATAAGGTTATTAGCGAGCACAATGTTCCAGCAATTCTATTTTGTAGATCTCGATCAGACCAGGGCAGCTCAGGTTATTTTCAGGAAATCAAGACCAGCAAGACAATTAGGATCATTAGAAAGCAGAGCTCTTAATACTAAAAATTGCAAAGCTTATTAGAGTTGTGAAAATATTTAGATTGATGTCAAATAGAGCTATCAGTTTTCCAGAAAATAGCTCCTTGATTG
>ENA-UOTZ01000413-UOTZ01000413.1-compost-metagenome-genome-assembly--contig:-NODE-413-length-36434-cov-13.277553_pt1 | contig 36434 bp, 34 predicted proteins | sample MGYA00238144_ERZ746983 | MGnify/ENA primary metagenome ERZ746983 (study PRJEB28759, sample SAMN06268863) | compost metagenome | isolation source: single cell | place: USA: California, Emeryville, Joint...
TAAATTACATCTGAAGTGATACTTCTGCTTCTGCAAAAAAACTTTTAAATGTGCTCAAACGAAATTCATGGCAGCTTTTATAAAATTACACAACACCCTTTGGAAACCACGAAGCAGAATGACAGAAAAGAAAAATCAGTTTCCTCCTGTAGGATTTGACTCTTTCTTCGAACGACGCTTGCTAATCGTTTCTGAGTACACTTTCTTCGAATCTTCAACGCAACTGTTTATAAATCTCTTTCTCTCCTCAGCCCTTGTATTCCAAGATTCTTCTACAACCATCATTCGGTCATCAGTCGGTGCCTCAGACTCGTTGGCAGCTGATCATTATTACAAGCAATTAATTAAATCTCTTGTAAATTATGATTTACTCGATAGTTTCCTTATATCTTCACGTTGCGCTTTGATCTTCGGATCGACATAAGTCCCGATGCATTCTACTAAACAATTATGAAAATATATTTCATTCGTAGGGCTTTTACATGAAGTATCGATGCTGCCAGCCGGATTGAGGAATGAAGGAACCACCAGGAAATCATTTAGATTGATGCCAGTGTCCACATCATCGATGCGCATGTAAATTTGTTTGATCGAGTCTGTCAACGCTGAGATTTCTTCGTACAGATTGAGCGGATATCCCATTTTGCTCATAGTAGGGTTGTCTCTTCGAAGCAGTTCAATTTTCTCACTCATAACCTGCGTGTGGTTCTTCAGCTCCTGCACATAGGCCAACGCCTTTTCAATTTGCTTTGTCGTTTTGCTCTGCTGATGCCGATGCATTGTTTAGCCAAAGCCTACAAAATCTTCAAAATTTATTCGAAATCTAATTAATAAGAGTGTTTTTTATGTAGAATAGTGGAAATATAGAGAACTATCCTAAGAAAATAAAAAATAATAAGTTGCTTTAGTAAAGGCATTTATTATATAAGTGAGCAATAAGCAATGAAAAACTTAATTGTGCTACGAAGCAAGCAATTTGCAAACAAAATAATAACTAGATTAGCATGGATTCCCTCATTCAATGTCATTCTGCGAGCCCTTATTCGACCCCTTATTTTCTAAATGAACCTTATGAGTTAGCTTGTATACCCTGTTTAAGAACTCCTCGAAAAGTCCTTTCAGCTGATTAACATCGTGAAACCTCAGCGAGAAAAACGCACCAAGCTCTTTCTTGCTATACAGCCCTTCAAGCACGTCCTCGTCAGAGATTTTGGTCCCCTCTTCCATGCCATCGATCTTAAGGTTCTGCGGTCTCGGTCTGATTTTCATCTCAGCCGGCAAAAATCTCTGGTTGTTTGCGACAACCGGGACCTTCCCGCGGAAAATATCCATTACTATGTGATAGAGAATCGATGCTATGGTCTTAAGATTCTTCTTCGTGAGGTCGTCTTTAGGGAGCTTCAGGTCCGTGTTGCAAAGCTGATTCCAAGGCGAGACGAGAAATTGAAAGATAAAGACGCGGATCAGCAAAAACATGCCAATTATCATCTTCGAGTGCAGTTCCGCCATGTTTTTCAGCGTTCCGAAGTAGCTAAAATTCAGTCTTTTTATCTCAAAATCAAAGAGGAAGCGATCAGGCGGAGTGCACTGGTTCTCCGAGATCGAAGCGATAAAGCAAGCCAATGACTCTGGGAAACTATCGCTTGTTACTTTTGTTATAATCGCGTTCAATAGCGCTCGAAGCTTGGGCATTATGATGTTTTGAACTCTCCCTTCCATATCTTTTTGGCTGAGTTTCTTGGACCCAAAGAACCCTTTCTTCCCCGATTCAATCAATGTCATAGGCTTTTTCTCATTGTATAGCGCCTCAAAAAATGGCTTCGCGTTATCGAGGAAAAATTTTTGAGCGTCGTTATTAAAGGCGGAATAAGCATCTAAAATCGTTTTTCTTGAAGTCATCTTCCGTCGGTGTACTCTCTGATGAGTTTCTTGAAGGATTAAAGGTCCGTAGGCAATCAACCAAAGGAGGGCCTGAAGCTTCTTTCGAGGCGGAGGCTTGATCACGACGGTTCGGGTCGTCTTGGGGTCTCGAATGATGGTTTTTCTTTTGAAAACTTTGGAATCGTGCCTCTTGGAGGAGATGATCGAGCCTCGCGGTTTCGTAGGGCTGGTGGTAATGCTTCCTCTAAGAGAGGACAGGTTCGATCGGCGATATCCCTGCGTCTCAAGCTCATCTAGTGAACTGATTTGAATGTCGTTCTGAGGCGCGTTTCCTTCATCATTGCCATTCTGATATCTATCCAATGACTCTAGACTCTTCGCAATTGCGTTGCCTTCGAAACCTTGCCGTTGTTGCTTGTAAGAAGGCTGCATCATATTGGGGTAGTTATCCATGAGAAAGTCGGAAAATCCTCCTTCAGGAGGCTTAAACGGCCGTACGTGCTGAGGCGAATTCGCATAGTGTACCGGCTGCCAAATCCCAACGTTGAACGCCGTTGGACTTTGGTACGAAGGATACCCGTACACAATATTTTTCGGCGTTCGTTGCTGGTAGCAAGGGCTGGTCTGGTCACCGCCTTGTAGTATTTGCATTTGGTAGTCCAAATTATAAATTAACGAGTTCTTTTGGCTCTCTGTCATGATCTCCTCATTGTGCCTTGAAGTTGCGCTCCCAAGCACTGTATGTAGCTTCCTATTTCTACTTCGCAGGTACTCCGCTTCGTCCTGCTTCTCAGAGACTTGGTCAAGCTGCTGCGAGACGGGAATTTGAACCAGCGAATGGGAATTTACCGCTTGGAGGGGATTGTACCCTTGTGTTGGATAGTATAATGGATTGGAAGTCGGATAATTAATGGTCTGATGCCTTCCTTGTAGTCGAGGCATGATTATAGCGCCTTGATACTGCTGATGGTTGAATGACAGCGGCCATTGTTGAGGAAATTGCCCGTTGGTCTTCGGACTCAGAACGTTTTTCATGCCGTCGCTTGGGAAAGGCAGTTGAGGGTCGGATTTTTGCAGCAACTGTGGAAAGTTGCGTGAGTTCATCTGCTGTTGCTGCATCTTCTCCATAGGAGTATTGACACTGGCGTAGCGAGGCTTTATTTGGTCGTAAGTAAATAAAGACGTGACAACCTGTCTTTGGTTATTAGGCGAGTTCATTGAGCGATTAGTGACAGAGCCATATCTTTTCGCCTGGGGCAGGTCTCCGATATTATCAAAACTCATCGCAGGATTATAATTTTCATTATTGTTTTGGGGATTATTCACTCCTATCATCTTTCTTCTCTGCGGATTAGGGTCTATGATGGTACCCATGGCTCTTCCCGAGGGCGACTCGCCGTCGTTTGGGTTGGCCATTCTGTTAAAACCGAGATGCATGAACCTTGCTGTCATTCTGATGGTTCTTTTAACCGATAAGTCAATTTAAATTTCCACACAATTTTTATTAAATAAGTCGTTAAAGGGCTTAAAATACCAAAGTTACACAAAGGGTGAAGTCAAAGGCTACTAAGGTCAGGTTCAGCTCTCCTTTACCAAGACATTACTCATAAACATATGTAAATCGACATATATTACATTTAAGCAACAATATTCAATATTTCTGGCATCTCAACTCCATTAAGATGTCCTGGAAACGAAGAGGATGAGTCAAAGGCATTAAATAAATTAAAAATTACTCTTTATGTCATTACGGACTTTTTCCTCGTATTTTTCATAAGTTTTTATGAACAGTGATGCCGTGGCGTCCCCTTCGCCGACTTTCACTAATATAATGTGATTCTTGTTAAAACAAGGGCGTTTCGGGCGTTCATTACCGATGTTCTCTCCCTCTTTTTTAACAAGTTCCTCTCTAAATTTCAACCCATCATCTCTCTTTTGGAAAATTGCGAAATAATCGATGTTGTCACCGTACAGCGGGTATAAGTTCACATTTCCATGATTTTTCTCGAAATGCTCTTTGATTTGATCCATCTACAATCATCCCAGTGAGATTAGCTGCCATTCTTTGTGTGACATATTTTACCTTAAGCAATCGATCCCTGTTTTCAAGATAAAAGACGATTGTGTTGTCCTTTGCGATTTCTTCTTCGAAATTGAGGTTAAATGGTACTCTCATCCCTCCTAATGGTATCTGAATTCATCGGGTTATCGCCGTTAACAGTGCAAAATTACTCTATTTTCAAAGAATTTCATTTTTTCGACAAAAGATGGGTCTTTCAAATAAGGAGCCAAATCTATAAATGAAACTAGTGAGTACCCTTCATCAAGAAAGGAGGTACGCAAGATTCCAAGCGATTTGAAGAATATGTAGCCCGTGCACAGCGCATCGAAGCCGGCTTCGTGAGATGCAGCGGAATCTTTATCCACAGTTTTGAGAGTATACTCTTGGAAATCTTCGGCCAGTTCCACGACGGGAGTGTGTTCCTCATACGCTTTCAGTGCTAAAAACGCCGATGTGAGATCCGTGGCGTTTCCTACAGCGTTCCAGAGCACATTAGAATTGTTCAGCATGTATTTGGTGTCGTAGAGCAGAGGAAACGCTTTCTTGAATCCCATTTTAAATTCCTTATGCGTCTCAGGCAGTGGATAAAAGAATTTATCGAATAACTATTCATCATTTATTGATAGCGAGCTCATTGCTGATAACTTACATGCATGATGTCGAGCATACCGTTATGGACGACAAGCGGTATTTGATGCGCGCTCAAATGGTCAATGATCTTTCTGAACCCGAATAAATCGATCTCATCGATATTTTCCTCTGTTTTTGGTGCGACCTCATCAGCCTTGATTTCTTCTTTCGGTTTTCTGAACCAATATATATTAACAAATAAGCCAGAGACCGAGTTTACTTTTTGATAATCAGCTTGGAACGACGGAAGATTGTTTCAGAATCATACTCAAACTCCACCGGGACATGCGGATAAGTAGCCATTATCTAATCCATTGAAAAATTACATTTCTGGGCAAACAATACCTTTTCTTCAAGGTATTTATAGACTCTGAACTTAATAAACCTGATTTCGACCTCGCAATGATTTGCTTCTGGATCCTGCATGAATTTTTCTATCTATTAAGGAGAGTTAGATACCGGCAAATGGGCGTTTCCCTCACTTTTGGCATGTATAACTCCGCAAATGCGGTCATTTCCGGCTGCACTATTTTATTCAGTTTATGCAACTCTTTTTTCATCATTAGCGTCCTTTGGTTTTTCTCCAGACTTTCCATTCCCTCTCTTGAGAGATAGTAAATACCTGTCCCAATCGAATTTCATTAGCGAATTTGGTCAACGAAACGTGTATATATCACCATCGTAGAAGAGTTTGTTAAAATCGAAATCATATTGTGCCAGGAAATTCATTGTTGATGCCTGCAATCGGTTGACCTTGCTGAAAAGTAGTGCAATTTACTTGGCAAATGAAGTTCTTATCAACGACGTTATCCAGTGATAAAGGCAGGATATAAAAATTAAAAGGGTAGGCGATGACTCTGCGAAAGAACATTTTAGCCAAAGAAATTTTCGAGACGCTTCTACTTTTCAGGGTTGACGACTTCGAAGAAGCAAAGACCCATTTGGATAGGCAGGAAGCGCTTGACGTTCTCTTTGACTTTCCAGTATCTCATTTGCGTCTTGAGATATTGGTGAATTTAAGACTCGAAAGGTCGAAAATTACTGAATCTATGTTTGAGTTCCTCAAATGAGGGTGCGCCATTATGCCGGTCATCTCGTAATCGATTGCCGCGAAGTGAGACTTCTTTAAGCACTCCAATATGAACGGCATAGTCTGATAAAAGTTAGATTTCGTGATGTTCATGGCTTTTTCCCTGATTTTTATCTTCTTCGCTTTAGTTAAAACCTTCAATTTTTATTTGCGATTAGATTTAAATCAACGTACGCAACAATTCAAAAAAGGCTTAATGATAAAATCCAAAGTTGTTTTACAATAGTCTATAGAATAAAAATAAATAGAGGCACTAGCAGGTGCGAACTAAGCCTGGATTTGACGTATCTCGGCAACGCGCTAAAAATTTGTAAGAAATTAAAGAAAGAGGAAATCGAGGTTTACCTCCGCTTTCTTTTTGAGAAATTCGATATGTTCGGGCAGCTCGGCAGGAAACTCGATTCTATTTCTTTCATATTTCAGTGATAGGTTCTTCATCTTGAGCGTTTTGACTCTGTTGTTATGATAGAACCTAATAAAACCGGTCAGCAGGATATTATTTTCATTTGTTACTCTTTGAAATCGAGAGCAAATTCGTCGAGCATTTCTTTATAAGCGGCTTTGAGCTGACTATCAGCAAATTTATCTTCTTGCTCCTCATCGTCTAGCAAATCTTCGTCCGCAAAAGTCTCAGATTGCTGCAGTTCCTCATCAAACTGTCGATTCAACGTTTTGAACTCTTTCTGCATGGTTTGCGGGTCCAAGGTGTATCTCGTTGGGAAGTCGAGAGGAAACAGCATCGGGGTCTTATTCACAAGCTCATTCTAGTGATTAAACGAAATCAGCAAAAGGAAGGCAGGTTATCGAACCTTTGATTGAGCGATTTTGCTTAAAGTCTCTACCGGGCTAGTAATCTGGTTTTTTTCAAGGGCAGTTTGGCTCTTATCGACCATTTTGGCCAGGTCGTAAATTAGCTTGAATCCGACCTCAGCGCCAGCGATTCCCTCGATAGCTTTAGAGAAATCAATGTTTTTGGTGTGACGATTAGTGTATAGTAAGCCCAGGTTCATTAACACGTCTCTGATGCCTAGCGAGAATGAGCAACGAAGGTAATAGGTTAGCAATACGTTTAATTCTCTCGTCTTTATCTGTAGTGCTGAGAGGGATAGGATACGCTTTGAAGAGAGAGTCATCGAATCTAAGATTATCATTTCAACGTGAGCGCAGAGTCGATGTTACTTCTGAAGCAACCATTCGAATAGTTTCAGGCGATGTTCGGTGTAACCGAGTTGCTTTTTAATGAAATTTTCAGTTTTGGTCTGAGGAAATGAGATATTTGTAAATTTCTTGCTCAAACTGAGGAGTTACGTCTGATTCGAGGATGTCTTCCACAAAAACAGAAGAACCTTGGAAGAACCCGATTCGATCTAGAGTAGCAATGAGCTTTTTCTGGGTCTCGAGTTGCGTGCTTGACATTCCTTCTGGAGTTTGATTTTTTGAATTTCAGATAGATTTAAATAATTGCCTGTTAATAAGCGAGTTAAACCGCCAGTCGAAATACCTTTTGAACCTTGAATTTTTTGCTGAAAATATCAAGAAAAAATACAGAAAACTACTTCAATGAAACCAAGCCTTAACGATTAGAGAATAGCCTTAACCATCGGATTAACGTAGCTATATGGTACTTAATTTAAGTCCAATATCACGAAATTTCATGTTCATTCAAAGCCTCCTTATTTAAATACAACTTCATTGAAAATCGCGTCAAAGTGGCAGCGCTAACTCCGATATAATTCACCTTAATTGGAGATAAGTAAACTCCTTATAACAGACTTGCTCTTGACCTCTTTATCATAAGAAGAAAAATATTGGGATTTTATCAATTAAAAATCAGAAAATTTCAAAGCTTGATTATTTGCAAAACAACATTCATCATAACAGAAATTATTCAAAGTCGAGCATGAGCGTTAAAATCAAACTATTTATTTATTCATCTAACGAATAGCAAAAAAAATTCAATCTGAGCATGAAGAAACAATCTGTTGGCACAAACGACTTGATTTCTTACGGAACCTTGAAGAGTTATGTTCCTACTTCAACTCGAGCTTCTTCATCACTTACAAAATCCATGAATTTTGTCTCGCTGAAACACGAATTAGTTTTGAGTCCTTCGAATAAAGAAGCGGTTTACCCTCTGAGAACCAATCAAGACAGCTTGAACAGACCAGTGCAGAGTCGATACGAGCTCGTGTTAGACGAAAACGGCGCCCGTAAGCAACACCATCAGCAGGAGAAACCCGTTTCTGCTACGCAAACTCTTTCTCTTGGTTTGGGTTCGCCGAAAGGCAGCCAAAAAATCAAACTGATCGAGGAGAAGAAAGCGGCCGGCGAAGGCAATCATTCCCGTTTAAATCATCAAAACTCTTCGATTGTTAGCTCCTCAACTACCATCACAGCAACTAATACCAACGCCTCTAACACCAGCAACGTCCGCGGCAGCTTCGCCAATGAGAATATACCGGCTAAGCGCAATGGACTGGAAATAAATACAGAGTTCAATAACGTTCGGTACGCTACATTGAATCTTGGGGCAAATACAACAGTCGCAAGGTCTCAAACGCTGAAACCTAAAGACACCAATGAAACCCACGAGGGTTCTTTGAAAAAGAACACTGTCTCGAGCTATACCTTCGTGTTGAATACTAAGTTCAGCAGCCAAAAGGGTGGCAGTATAAGGCCGAACTCAGCTTCCATTTCCCTTGATAAAGCTAAATTACAGGCTCCTACCAGCAACCAGACCAACTCTCGCAGCGGGAATCCGAATCAGAAATGCCACACGCTGGAAGATGAGCAGGAGAACCCACGTAAAGGGTTTTTCGCGAGGTTCTTCACTAAGACCTCTCCGAAAAATATGGTTACGTCTTCCACAGTGCAAAAAATCAAGAATGAAAATAGCCATGAGGTGGTTTCTCGAAGCCAGAATAACTTGAAATTAAATAGTTATTTCCTTCCAAGCGGCCAAAATAACGCATCTCAGAACAAAAGTTCTCGAACTAAAGACGGCGAAGAAGAGAGTTTGGATGTGGTAGCACAAGAATGCGATGCTCAGTATGCTGGAGAGGCTGAAAATAGAGCATCTCAGAATTTACGGCAGTCAATACAACTAGTACGAAATAGCGTGGGAATCCGTACGGAGAAAAGCAGTTTTGCGAAAGAAGGTAAATCTAATACGCTAAAGCAGCACTCTGGGAAGTTCTTTGATGATGAGAATAACCCTAACGGCAGGCAGCAAGCCGAAGGAGGAGAAAAAGTGTCTTTAAATAGCTTTGTCACAAAAGTATCCAAAGGTAATGAAATTGTTAGTGTAACTTGTTGAACATAATCGTCTTTCGATAATAGGAAGTACATTTGGTCCTGGGAATGCCATTCCACAGCGCCAAGAGCCCGAAACCAAGGAAAAATCTCAAAAGAGACCTGCACTCAGCCTCGACGAGCCTGCCACGCAGAGACCACCGAGAGGCGCGCAGATCAAATCACCACAAACAACCACGAATTCTGAGAACCGCGTGTTTATTTTCAGCAAAACTGAGAGCAAAGTCCTTCAGCACTCGAACCAGACAAATATGAGGTCTTCGCAGGAAATCCGCGGGCTGAGCCCTAAAAGCCTCAAGCTGTCAGCTCCCCTGCCCAGCGCTACCAAAGAGGAGACTATTCAGACACAACAGCAGGCTTTGATAGCAAAAACGAGACAGACTCCGCCGTTTATTTACCATATGACGAGCCTCCAGAAGCACCTTAACACGTACTCCGAAGAAGACTACTTCTGTCAATTGTTTAGAGAACATTTCAATCAGACTTACCAAGCGATGATGTTTGTTAAGTACTTGAAACCGGTAGATCCTCAGGCCCTCAATGCAAAGAAAATCAATCTGCCAAAGCGAAAAGGCTATGAAAGTAACAAACACCTATTTAGCTCCAAAACTAAACGATTTATCATAGATAAAAGAACTATCGTCTTTGACCTCGATGAGACCCTTATTCATTGTAACGAATCATTGGAACTCCCCTATCACGTCAAGCTCCCAATCAAATTCCCTCATGGAGACATTATCGAGGCAGGGATCAATATTAGACCTTACGCTTTCGAAGCACTCAAAGAGCTGAGCCAGCATTTCGAGATTATCGTCTTCACGGCCTCTCACGGCTGCTATGCGAACGTCGTTCTTGATTACCTCGACCCGCAAGGCCAGTACATTCATCACAGGCTGTTTAGAGAGAGCTGCGTGCAGACCGAAGAGGGCATCTACGTGAAGGATTTGCGTGTGCTCGCTAACAGGAACCTTGACGATGTCGTGCTGGTCGATAATGCTGCATACTCCTTCGCTTATCAAATCGATAATGGAATCCCAATCGCGCCTTACTATGACAATCCGGACGATGATGAGCTGAAACATTTGGTTCCGTATCTCAAGTTCCTGAACAACGTCAGAGACATGAGGGAAATCAATCGAGAGACTTTCAAGCTGAATATGTATGCGATGTATGAGTCCATTGACAGAGTTCTCGAGAACGTCATTCTAACGAACTAGAGAACTGCTTGGCTAATATCGTCCTACATAAGTGACTCTATTGGATAGAGCCAATCTAATCTTTATTGCTGTAGATTTCAATCTTTTTCATTTCAATGTGATCGATTGATTTTTTAACCAGTTAGCATGATCTATTCAGCTTTTTTGTGAATTAGTTCTTACCTTAATTATATGCTATCCCTTATCTATCCTTATCTATTCTTGAATTCAGACACGATTGTGTATCGTATGTCAGTTGCATCATCACTTAATCAAGAGATTCCAAGCTATTTAAGTGCCACAACGCCGAGTTTTCATGACTTTTCTATTGATTTTTCTTTTTTTTTTACTCGTAACACATAAATTTCGTTAAGGAGTTTTGTCTATGTGTTGAATCGGAAGACATTAGATCCGATCGCGTAAATTTATATTTATACTATCAATTTAATCTCATGAGCGTAAGAGTTTGGGGTTACCACCTGCAGGAGCTCGGGAAAACCTTCGGGAAGTACGCACTCCGTGTTTATCAGCAAATCTAAAGGAAAAATAGGTCGAAAAGGCAGTTCACGTGGAAATTCGCACTGGACGGTCAGGGACATACGATTGAACTCATCGTTTCTTTTCTTACAGGGAAGAAACGTATCCTTCATAACGGCATGGTTGCCTACGAAGGACAGAAGTGACTAACGGACATCGTCATCGAATTAATTTGTGTTATATGCGCAGATTTTTGCAAAATAGGTTCCAAGCGGAGTTCAAAATCGGAGATAACAGAATAGTTATTTTTCAAACCGATGAAGGGTATGATCTGATGATAAACACCGATCTTTTCTCTAATCTTTGGGACGTGGGTAATTATTTATCTCGTGACATGCGGTTTATATCACAAAATATTAGAAATCAACCGGAAACATCGTGGGATAAACGTTGAAGAGCTGTACAGAAACGCAGGATACAACCAGAATCTGCCTGAAACCGTGCAGACAATGCAAACAGATAGTGAGTATGAAATTTTGCAGAGAGTACCGGAAATATACGAGGAGGACAAAAAGAGGTAATAGAGCCACAAGGTTTCTAAGAATAAGCCTAATGTTGTGGTTACGAAGGGCTAGGTTTGGGAGAAGAGCGCTGGACACTGTCATGGCAAATGCCGCATTTGAGAAATTAGACTGCAGCGCGATAAAAATCGAGTTTAAAGACGATCAACACTTCAAGCGAAGGAACCCTGATGAGGTAAGACGATGGTTTGAGAATCAAGGAATAATGGCAATTGGTTTGTTAGTTTAATAAGTATAGAAATACGTATTCAAAGAGTTATGTTGGAGGACTTCCAAGGGTAATTAGAGAAGAAGATGAGGAGGAAGACATAATGAAAAAGCCTATGAAAATTAAGAAAATACAAAAGGAGATGAATCAGCGGCAAGAAAACATAAACACAGACGTCTTGGTCGATATGTTTACTGGGTATGGGACGTTTACAAGCGCTGATTCGAGAAGTCAACGGATGAATACAGAAAATTTGAGGGGATATTTTGATTTTGGGAGCAAAAGATCTCCTGTGTTAACACCATCATCAAAGCAAGTGTCTGCGAGAGAAAAACCCAGCGGAGCTCAATGGACAGATAAGGAGAGTGAGATCACGTCTCAACCGAATTTCGTTGGTAAAGTGACTTTTTAAATGTGTAAACTAAGTTATAATAGATCTTTTGGGACTGGATAGCGCGAGGTTCAAATCAAAGACACTGGCTAAAACTTCAGAAAACGTTGCGCTTTTGGATCAAAGCCAAACAAATCAGAATAAAACTTTGCAAAATAGGCATAAGGCTCAGCCACCCGTCGACATCGCAAGTGCATTAGGTACTGATTTTGTCGATAGCTGACTAACAATCTGAACAATTGTAACAATAGGCGAAATTTTTTCAAAGGCGACCGATAATGAATCCCAGAGCCCAGGGTCAAATTCTGACCAGATCAAACAAGACCCAGCTATCAGAAGCAAAGAGCGAGAGGTGGACGAAAAGCCAGCAAATGGCTCGATAGAAGAGCAGAAAGACAATCGAAACAAAAAATATACGGTAGAAAAACTCAACTCTAATCATTTTAAGCTATCTATTTGTTGATAGAATGACATATGGAATAATGATCTCGTTGATCTGACAAGCTTAGCACTGGAGAAACCGAATGACAACACGTAAGTCTGAATAGAGACACACTAAATTTAACTACCCTTTCAAAAGGCTAACAGCAAATTCCTTTCTGAAAGAACCTGAGAAAAAAGGGAACTTTCCTTTTGGCCGATCTCCAACACTGCAAAGCCCAAGCTCCAGCCATAATTTCCCAGGCGGCTACAACAGCTACGCAAAGCGTTTCAATCAAACCTTAGCACAGAATGCGGTGATGACGACGACTAAATCCTTTATATAACACACTAGAAACCGATCTGTATTATTTTAAGCGTTTAACACTTCTCAATGTATCAGTATTCGGTGTTATTTGCACAACGCCAGAATTTTTTCCCATATCATTTCAAATTAATTCTATGAGAATACGTTATTTCATTCATTACATACCATGTTATGTCTTTTTGGATTAATCCCGGTCCAAATTTAAACTCCACCAATAAAACGACCTCATAATTCAAAGCTTTTAAATCACAGAAATCCAATGTGTTGCATGAGTTTTTATGCGTTTACCAGCATCATCTTGCTGCTGGGCTCCATCGCTCTATTCGTTACTGGATTCGGTAATAATTCCTCCACTTCTCTTCACTCATTTTACTCTTAGTTTTCGAAAGATACTACCTAGTGGTATGTTCAACCTTCCCGTTGCTTAATATTCAATATAGTAATGGATTATCTAGGGAATAGGAGTGGGACTGTTCATCTTCCACCCAGTTCTAACTGAAACTTTCCTGAATATCTACGCAAAATGCTGCTTTAAATCCTCAAGCTACATTCATACCCTCAAGAGCAAGAAACACCATCTCAGCAAAGTCACCCATCCTATTGTTTATCATCCTCGCTATAATATCTCAGCCGGTGGCATCGAGAAAGTCCATCCATTTGACTCACAAAAATATGGGAAAGTTTACCGCTTTCTGATTAATAAAGGCCTCATAACGCAGGATTCTATTCATAGACCCTCAGATCCATCTAGAGGAATGCTGCTTCAGGTACCGCAGCTTCTCTATACAATCACATATCAATATTTCCGGCTAGGTTCATGGAGTTATCTACCTTTTTAAGCTTTGTTACAGTATATACCTTACCAAATGTGTCGAAGTGCCTCTCTTCTTTCTCCCAGCATCGCTCTTGCGTTGGAGGCTGCTTGACCCGATGCTCCTGGCTACCCAAGGGACAATAGGTATGAGGTTATTCAGTTTCAGGTGAGTAAAAAAATCTGTTTAGACGCAGGACTTTTGGCACTTGAGCGAGGTTGGGCGATAAATTTAAGCGGAGGATACCACCATGCCTCTGGACATTGTGGCGGGGGCTTTTGCATTTACTCGGACATCACGCTCTGTATCAAGCATCTACAGACCTACTGTAAGGCAAATGTGAAAAAAGCTATGATAATCGATCTCGACGCGCACCAAGGGAATGGGTATGCTCGTGACTTCATCAACGATGACAGCGTCTATATCGTGGATGCCTACAACCATGAGATTTACCCCGGAGACACGTACGCGAAACAGGCCATCAGATGCGATATTGAAGTCACCGCAGCTGATGACGACGAAAGCTACCTGAAAAAGCTGCAGGATCGCGTTGTTCCCGCAATAAACGAGTTTCAACCAGACTTTATACTTTATAATGCAGGCACGGACTGCTTGAAGAATGACCCTCTCGGAAGTAATAATTATACAAGAATTCGTATAATTTTTCTGGGAATGATGTAGGATTGAGCTTGTCTCCTGAAGGAATAGCCAGAAGAGACGAGCTTATATTTAGATTTGCATTTGAAGTTGCGAAAAAGCCTATCCTGATGGTGCTCTCAGGTTTTTGCTTATAAAAATTATCTTCTTTTTTAACACTTTACCATTTTTCAAGGCGGATACCAGAAGATAAACGCAGCTGTCATTGCTGATTCAATCGAAAAACTCGATAAGAAATTCAGTCTGTTTGAGGGAAAATTGAACCAAGTATAAATTACACATATTAATGAGATGTTAATTTGCTTACATTAACTTGATTTTGATATGATTATCGTACCCTCCAATATAACACAATTACCAAGATATAATTGTAATTTTCATAAGTTTGATTTCTGTCAATACAATTCGTAACTAAGATATCGAATGAACATGACATTACAGCTCTGAATTTTAAATTTGTTCAAAATCCAATCGAGACAGCCTTATTCCTCTAATTCAGTTGAAACAGCCCTATTTTATTAGCCAAAAATATTTTTGAGAGAATCTTCTGATAAAACTTCTATATTTACTTGGTACCGCGTCAATCTAAAACAAACGATTCCTATTGGAGAACTCAGTCTTAAAAAAGATTAATTTTATGCTGACACTCTAAATAAATTAATATTGAACCGAGTCAAAAAAAAAAAGAGAAGCAAACTATGCAAAAGATCGACTATCTAACCAGTTTCAAAGAGGAAATCTCGAAGCTCGTCAGACCAGAAGACATCAAGGCGCAGATCCTCGAAATCTCTGATGAAAACATGAAAATTGCAGGTGAAAGGATCCGCGAAGGCAAATTAGTCGCTTTTCCCACTGAGACCGTTTATGGACTTGGAGCGAACGCTCTCGATGAATCAGCTGTACTAAACATTTTCAAGACCAAAGGTACATTTCTCGCGTTCCCACTCTTCATAATTCGTTATTAAATCAGGAAGGCCATTAACAGACCCGGTAATTGTTCATATCACCGAAGTAGAGCAGGCTCTTGAGCTCATCGATATTACCGAGAACGAGAAGGAGCTTTTCTGTTATCTCGCCAAGGCTTTCTGGCCAGGACCTCTAACAATGGTCGTCAGGGCCAACCCAAAGAAGATTTCTCCGGTTGTTACAGCCAATACAGGGTGTGTTGGCATCCGCTGTCCAAATCATGATGTAACTACAAAACTTTCATAGCCAATCTCATGTAGTTTTGGTATATTTAGATCGCAAGGAGACTCATCAAAGAGGCTGACCGACCAGTAGCTGCTCCAAGCGCCAATTTATTCAGTCATGTGAGTCCCACGTCTGCCGTGCACGTCTTCAACGACTTTTTCAATAAAGAAGTGACGATACTCAACGGCGACCGAAGCGAGTATGGCATGGAGTCAACGGTGGTCAAAGTCTACTCCGACGAATCTGGGCAGCTGTTGTTGAAAATTTTTAGACTGGGCAGTCTTTCAGAGCAGGCTCTGAAAGAAGAGCTCAACAAGTCAGAGAAATTCAAGCGAGTTCCCATTGAAATTTTCAAAAGAGAAACCGTCGTACCTGAGAATAAAAATTCCGAAGCCCCAGGAGGCCTTTTGACGCATTATTCGCCATATCAGGTGAGCTATATGGCTGAGAGAAAGAAACCTGGAGATTCTGGTGTGATGGGGGAAGAAGTCCCAATTGATTTGAAGAAAACGGTACTGATTGACTTTGATAAGGCGTTCGCGGATATCAAAGGGAATTTCCTCGGCTATTTTTCTTTGAGTGATAAAGGCGACCTCCGCGAGGCAATGACGAACTTTTACTATCACTTAAGACAAGCTGAGAATTTCGAGGGCTGCCAGAACATTATTCTTGTAAATATCCACGAACTTTTTGTGGCCAAAGCGAAAGATGACACGAAGGAGCTCCCAGAGCACTTGGATACGATTTATGATAAATGTTTTAGATCTGTGTCAGGAAAGAAACTTATTCTTGACACTGACAGCATGAAATTTTATTATAAATCCGGATAGTCAAAGAAATGAATTCGTATTTGGATGATGCTATTTATTGTTTATATTTTGATGTTGTTAGCTTAAAGCAAGTGAATAGGAGTAGGTATGGCTCGATGGCATTTTGATTTGGATTTTCGGAAAAAAAGAAAAATTAAAAATCATCTCGTCTTTGATATGAGACAAAATTAGTTGAAAAATTCAGACAATTACAGTTTATTTTCTTTTAGAATATGAATTCACTATGGGAAATAGGAAAGAATTGAAAGGAATGAGGAGTAGTGAGATACCTCTACTGAAAGCTGCATTTTTGTTCGTCAATCACCATTTATGAGTGCAAAATAAGACGAAACAGAAGTTAAATCATAATATTTTAGTATTATTCACCTCATGTCCTAAGGGAAATTTGAGAGAAATTGTGATAACATAACACATTAAACGACCGTAGCTTCAAATAAACTATTTCCCATCTGGAATAACTAAGAAAAATTCATCATTTGTGCTGCTAGATGGGAATTGTTCGATAATATTCATGAAATAAGTAAGCTGAAAGAGGAAACATCACAGATGCTGCTAATAGCTCTATTACATGAGCCATTGGATGAACTATTGAAAGGCAATTTTCTTTTGTAATTCAACTTTTCTCTTACCGTTTCTAATTCGATCCATTAAGAACACTACTGTAGCACCAAGAATTTTAATCTTGATAAATTGTTCAATCGACCAATGATGCAAAAGTATGCAACCCATGGTATAATTGAAGAAAGCGCAGAAGACGCCTACGATGATTTTGGGTACAGCGACAGTACAGCACTATAATCCCTTGACCATATTATCCTAATGAGCTTTTTTTTATCGCAATAAGCAGCGTTAGGAACCGGTTCCAATCTCATGTCCCAAATGAAAGTGGAATCAGACTTTATGTCTCAGGGCGCTGAAACGTGGACGACGGAGGACGGCGATCCGGCGGTGATAGGGCCCATGATTAAGGAGAAATTTTACAGCTATCTCAAGACGCCAGTTCCAATTGAGCAGAAAATCGCTATTTTCGAAGAAATACGCAAAACAATTACCTTTAAGATCGAAGAATACCCTGACGACACCAGATTGCAGAACTGCTTTGAGAAAATCTATTACAAGTTCATAAACGCGACACGTACGGCGAAGAAAAACTGGAGCGAGGAAGAAACGACCTTACTTATCGGGATAATTACTATGCATTGCGCATTGACTGAGGATGATTACTCTTCTTTGGTAGCCAGCCATATTGTGATGTCGTAATTTATTGCCTTTATTCATAGCCCGAGGAAACGTGGTACTTTATCTCGACGATTTTTCCTGGTAAAAAGCCAGAGCAGATCAGACTCCGCTGGATGAGCATATTGAGAACGACATTGTCCAAGGCGCCTTGGACGAGCACAGAAGATAAGATCCTTTGCGAGGTAATGATGTCAAGAGGGGATAAAATCCAATGGAAAGATGTGGCCAATGAATTGAATACGAGGTATAAAGGCGAGGTGTTGAGGACAGGTAAGCAGTGTAGGGAGCGCTGGACGAATCATTTAGATCCGAGCGTGAACCGAGGGGCTTGGACGGATGATGAGGATATCAAATTGCTGCAATATTTATTAGAGCACGGGAAGAAATGGTCCGAAATCTCGAGATTAATGGCAAACAGAACGGAGAACGCTGTGAAAAATAGATGGAAAAGCATCATGCGAAAATATGAGAAAGACAGCAGGTTTACCAAAGCCGGAGGCGACTGGGAGACTCAGGTGGCGAGGTTCGTATTAAACGAGCTGCTCAGCACAGCAGGCAGCAGAAGCAACCAAGGAGGCATGGAAATCCAAACCAAGAGATCGGATAGGATGGAAGCGGATTCCGAGTCGCTGGAGCAGACCCTGGCGTCGAAATCATCGCTTCCAAAGAAACCGACGCAAGTCGGCAAAAAGAAAAATTTACTCATGGGCATCGTTAGAGAGGAAACGCCCATTGGGTTTACTCCAATGAACGATCACAGCCCTTCGAATAACCTCACTAACGTTCCTACTAACGCCAATATGTATGGCTTTGGGAGAGACTCTTGGCAGCATCACCAGCAGCAGTTTGGAGGGTTTTCAGCACAGTTCGGGCAGAACTCCCAGCAGCAGCAGAATACGTACTCTCAACCCCAAGAGCATAATCCCCTTGGAATGTTTAGTCCATACAACCCTCCGCAGGGGTCGTTTGGCGGCAGCAACTATGGAATGTCACCCGGATTAGCTAATCCGTTCTTCCAAACCTCTCATTCAAACCAGTTTTCCGATCCGTTTGCAGGACTCCCTTCTCTAACCAACCAGAACTCGGTGGTGAGTAATAATCCAGAAATGCCGCTAAATTCGGTAAATATACTCTCGATGACGCCGGGCAGCTTCCCAAGAAGTTCACCATCGCTTTTGAGAAACGCAACTAACCCGTTTTTGACGAATCCCACGTTCCCATTAGACGCGAATCCTTATCAAAACTCTAAGCAAGGCGGTCAGAACGCCAGTGGAAACGAAAACGAGAGCAATCTCATGCAGAGAGACTTTATGTGCGAACCTGACATAAAAACGCCTGAGAGTATGTTCCCCGTGAAAGCCTCGAGAGGAATCAAGAGGGAGCTGATCGAAAAGAGCATTAGTGAGTTCAATACCGATCTTTTTATGAAACTCAACTCTAACAAGCAAATGTTCGCGATAATCGACTACGAAAACAAAAAGCTCTACCCCATCAACTCCGTCAATTACGAAAATTACAAGGCGGTCATGAACACCGCCAAATTCAATGTAGGTAACAACTCGCTCTTCGCTAGTCCGCTTAACAAAAGCACGAATTTCAAAAGTTCGGCAGTGATGGACGGAAGCAAAATGGAGCTGGATACTCCAAAATCCAACGCGGATTTATCATCACTATCCCTTGGCAAATCTAGAATGGTGCCAGAATCACCGTCTCAGCAGTACTTCGATTCTTTGCTCTATGGAACCAAGCCATCGGGATCGCCGGATAGTTTCTTGTCGCTAAGAAGTCCAACGTTGTTAGGAGGATCTTTGGGAAGGCGTCCTTCCCGTGGACGCATGATGCTGTAATGGGGAAGGATCTCTCGGAGGGCAGGGTAGGTATAATGGATTTTGAGGACGAGACAACAAGAAAGCTTGAGCCTGGATTTTTTTCCTCTATTGTGCTGTTTTTTAAGAATTTGTGTGTTCTTATGAGCTTCTTGAAGTTTATTCAGGTTTCTAGCTTATACAATATGTATTTTTTCTTATCTCGCTTGGATATATAAGTACAATGCGAACTTAGCTGTATTTTGCACAATGCAGAGTATTCATAAGTTAACATCAGAGCTGAAACATCCAATTACTAAATTCACGGTCATCAGGATCAAACGGGAGATTTGCTCGTGAAGATTTCCAGAAACATTTTATCAATTCTGAATTATTAACTTTATTATTCGATGAGATTATAAGAAGAGCTCAGAAGATGCCTATAAGACCCTACAGTCTTCTAAATACATCCTCTGAACTAGAAACTAAAACGATATATATATATGCTCCTTATAGACGTGTATTTCGCTTTGATAAAATCAAAAATCCTATCAAAAAATCATCATTTCTTTGAGATAGTCGACCGAATCATCTCCTAATTCCACAACGTTGGTATTTCCTTGTGAACTTAACTGTGGCAAGTCGACAGCTAGTTTCGGCTCTTGATCATCTGACAGAGCTAATCTTTCATTTTCTTTCTCAGGCGACGAGAAGGAGTCGTTATTGAATGCCAGCTTATTGCTAATTGGGCTGATATCTGGAGTTTCGTCGGCTTTCTCGTTGCCAAAGGTAGCGATGATTCCATTTGCATTATCATTAGATGAACTCTCTTCCCTTTCCCTGGCTTGCTTCACTTTTTTCCTGCAGACTTTCTCTTTGAACTTTTGCCACTTTTCTTTGAGTCCGATTTGTTTTGCGAACTCTTTGACGTATACCAAACCCCACCTCCCAAGGAAGAAACAATTCGCGATTGCCATCACGACGAGGATGACAATACTCAAGGCGTTGGAGTTCGCACCTGCAGCGTCATGAAGGTTAGCGATGGCTAAAGGACTGAAGATAAGAACCTGATTCAAAGAACAGACCGCAATAAATCGTCAAACTTGAAATAAGTAATGAAGCCTGCTCAAGATCGTTTAGCGTGTCGTGTTCAAAAGGCCTGTACGCCTGATGTATGATGTAGCTCAGAAAAGCCGTCGCCAACACGAAAAGGCCCTAATTATGTCAATCTAATGGAAGGTGCTCAAATATACCTGAAACGTGATGCTGTAAGTCCCCAGTAAAACCGTAATTAAGATAAATATTATTTTTCTATACAGAATAACCGTTTCCCTTTGAAATTGAAGATTAGAGCTTCCAATTAAGGGCCAGAGGAGAGAGTTACCAATAGTATCGGTCAGAGATGCGGTACCCGTCGTAAAGGAAGCCATACTTCATTTTAAACTCGGGATTTGCCAGATCCTTTTTATGTTTTCGGAGGAACCAGACCACTCCAATAGGAATACCAAAGCCTATGAGAGAGAGAGGAAAATAAGCCATTGAAAAAATGAGTTTGCTTGCTTACCCCAAACAACCAAAGAAGGCACACCAATAGCCATTGAGAAGATTAAATGCTTTCCTTTCCAGCATTCTATACTGTAGTTTTTAATGAGATAATACTGAGGGTCAGCCTCGTCGCTGATATTTTCGCATCTATTGACACGTTTAGCTATTCAATTAGAGTGTTTATTACTGAAAAGAGTAAATGGACTCCGTAACGATGCTGTTATAGATCATAAACATGAGAACGATAATTGTCGTCGCGATATTGCTCTTCATTTTCGCGCTTAGCTCTGGATTGTGTCTCCTCTGCTTGTATTTGAAGCGATAATATACCCTCCATAGTATCACCGAGCCGAGAATGATCCCAATAGGAGCGAGTGTTAAGAACAAGAGGCTGAGGAAAAACCTATCAATGGGAAACTTCGAGAAATCGACCGAGGAAAACGCGAGGCAATCCGGGTTAATTACCTGAGTAAGCGCCGTTGAAGCCGTGGTAGAGACCGAGTTAAGCGTATCGAGCGCAGAGCTCCAATTGAAGTTAAAGGAGCTCACGATTCCAACGAGCTGCATGTAGTTAACGAGAATTTTCATCAAGATCGGAGGCAGATTTTCCTCTTCTTCGACTTTGCTGGGGTCGATTTTTATAGCGCTTCTAATGGTTAAGATCACAAATATCACGATGATAGGAATCGCTAGCGAGGTTATCACAGTGTACTGCACACCTTTGCAATCGATACAGCCTCCAGCCGTTCTGGAGTACCCTGCGACGCATTCAGAGCATAGATTCCCTGTGTATTCTGCAGCACACCATCCCGTTTGGCAGAAGGTTTCATTATACAGCGAATCACAATGATACTCAGACAAGTTTCCTTCGGGTGAGTGTCCTAAGCACGCTGAGGTCCCAAAAGGACACTCGACTGACCTCGCCGTCCATGGACTGAGCCTCCAGAAACCGGCTTGAGGCCCAATGGCGTCCCCTCCCAGGCAGTCTGTGTCACTATCAAAGCAATCGCTACAGCCTGCTACCTTGTACGGAGTAAACGAATACTCCCCAGGTTCACAATCAATGCATTCGCCGTCCAAAGTAAGTCGTTCTCCTCGTTGACAAGCGCGGAATACTGTAGTAATTGTCAGGAGACTAGAGTAACTGAGGTCGGTTCTGGTAGGGTTAGAATTAAAGGCGTCTGTAGTGAAGGTGAGGTCAGTAGATGTGTTAACTCCAAGAGAAACAATGAAATCCTCAAGGATATAAATTCCGGCTTGCGCCTGGAAAGTAGAGGCTGCTGAGAAGAATGGCGTTTCTCCAGATGCGCTCTGCTTGCCACTTACTGTGAGAATGCTTGAATTATCAATGTTATACAGTTGATCGTATTCATCGAACAGCGCGAAAACCAGAGGCGGACTCAATTGTTTCCCACTGGCAAGCGTAATATTAGTAGCAGATGAATCAAGCAATCGAGAATTTTCCGACGTCGAGGGGTCATAGTCAACTCCGCTCAGGTTTGCAATGAACTGCGAGGCTCCCAGACTTTGATTGTAGCTCGGTGCGTTATAAAACTGCATTTTTACGGGATAAGAGCCGATGTTCTTGCCATATGTTGCAGTATTTTTCGTAAACTCCAATGAATTCCCTATGAATTGAGCGGGCTGGCCTTGGGTAAAGACCGCCCCGCCCGACACGCCAGCCTCGTTTTCTTCAAAAGTAGATAACCCGCTGATCTGGAAGAAAGAGCCCGTAATCTCAGCGTTATAGTAGACGGCCCCTCCGCTCTGAACTGCTTGATTACTGTAAAATTTCGTGTTTGTAACTGTTATATTATAGTCGCCTGTTTCAACAGAAAGCCCACCGCCACTAAGCGCAGAGTTGTTAGTGAAAGTACACCTGTCCAAACTATGGTTTTTCAAAGTCGACTCGCTAAAAGAAACAGCTGTTACAGCTATTCGTATCCCAGCGCCAAGTCCAAGCGGATTACTATGATTCGTAAATGTGGTATTGGTAATAGCAGATGTAGTAACGTCGATCATTTCCAGCCCTCTGGAAACCTCAGAATCGCTCGCTGCGATGAAATTTGAGTTAGAAATCGCAGCTGACTTTACAGAAGAAAGCAAGACACCGTCATTTTGATGATCAACAAAGCTAGTGCCCGCAATCGTGATTGCTGTGTTAGATAGGAAGTAGATATGCGATGCTTTATTTCCAGAGTTATTGGTGAAAGAACAAGAGGTTATTGTGAATAGAGCGTTTCCTACTAACGCGCCGGCGCTATTAGAACTGCTGAGTCCAGTGTTATTCTCAAAGCTGCAATTCTGGAAAGTCACAGCTAGTCTCGTAGAATCTGCGTAGATAGCCGAGGACATCGACAGTGAATGTCTAAAAGTGCAGTTGGTGAAGGTGATTTTGTAATTTAGTATCTTAGCGAAGCTGTAAGAAGGACTTCCAAGGCTACTATAAGCATCTTCAAAAATCGTGTTTATAATTTGGCTGCCTTGAGAGTCAACTGCCAGAGAGAGCAGTTGTGAGGACTCAAAAGAGGTGTTATTCGTGAACCGGGTGTTGTTGATGAGTATATTCGTAGCTATCGCATCGATCCCGTTACCTCCCGTCCCATAGTTATGCTCAAAGACACTGGAATCGAGAGTTAGCGATGCGATTTCGAGTTTGAATAGGTATTTCGACTGTCCTTTATTGTATTGGAACACGCAAGAGCCGAACTCAACAGTGCTCGAACGCGCTGTGAGTATGGTAGTTAGGTCGTCCTGTTGCGAGTCTGATGGGATGGCCCCTGTGTTCGTAGCGTCGTTTGAAATAAAATACGAGTTGCTCACGGTGGCCGCGCCGGTAGTAAGGTAGAAGACTATGGCATAACAGCCTGAGCAATAGTTCATAGTGAAATTGCTGGCTGTGACGGTCAAAACTACATATGCCGAAGGGGAAATCAGGGCACCAGTCACGGTGTTTTCAACAAAATGGCAATCGGTGAGTTCCGCGCTCCCGCTGCAGTAAACAAAACTGTACAAACTATTTCTTTGAACTGTTGTAGATCCAACACTCAGCTGAAACGCTGAGTCAACCGAAGATATTCCCTTGATAGCACTGTTGTTGGCTATCGTAGAGCCCGTGATGATCAGTTCTGAACTACCATCAGCGCAGAGAAGTGAGCCGTCACAAGAAGTCAATAGAACAGATGAGGATGCTCCGTCGTGGTTGTCTGAGAACACCATATTTGATAGAGTTACTTTTGAAGTAATCATGTACATTAAATTATCAGTGAACTGACTGCTGCTTATGGTTGAGTTGAGCCACGCGAGGCCGGCATTGGAGGAATAACCCGCGCTGAGCACCTTTCCACTAAAATTGGTGACTGTAATGCTGGTTAAGGTCGCACTTGAGTGTTGTAGGACAAGAAGGGATGAGCCAATTGCTGGATTTGCGAGCGAGGAGTCGGTGATAGAGATAGTGTCCAAAAGAGTGTCAGTTCCATCATAGTATAGGGTCGACAACAATATCCCAGTATTGTTCTCATAGGTTAAGTTTGCAATTATAAAGTTTGTCAGGTTGCTTGTTTCCGAGTCACCGTTCAAAAAAAGAGGCCCAGCTATCGTCCCAGGATTCGTCCCGCTCTGAACCGAGGGTGGCAGCAGACAAAAGAACCCTGAGTAAGCAGTGCCGCCTAAAAATTCCCTTGAGACTTCCAAATGCTGGCTGTTTTTTAGTGTAATGTTGTTTACACTGAGCAAGTAACTATACGACTGCATAAAAAGACACCCATATGAGTTATCTATCAGCGTATCAAGCACAGCATCACTGACATAGAGCCTCACGAAAGGAATCGATCTCCCAAGGTTATCGATGCCTGATGTGAAAGTAGTTGAGCTAGTAATACTTTCGAGGGTTTCTTTGCTGATGTAGAATTTAAACAATGTGCTGAAACTCGAAGGCAATGCGTCAAACTCAGAATTTACTTGATTAGAGCTTACACCCCATGCGAAAGAGTTCACAGTTATGTTTTGAATGGTAATATCAGTGTAGTAGCCGTTCTCAGTCCAGAAATTCAGCATACTGTTGATTTCTTCCAGCTTCCCATTCAGAGCGCTGTTCATTTGGGTGATGGAGTCCATTGCAGTGTAAACTTGATTCAAAATCTTAAACAAATTCTCGTACAGGCTATAACTAATGACCGGCTGCAGCTGATAAGCTAGCTGTTCCTGGTTCGGATGGCTTGCGTTCTGAGAGTTTGTGAACGCGATATTTGCGATGGTTATATTCCCGAATGCTATTGTCTGGTGGAAGGTAATCGCCGAGCCCATGTACCTTGCTGAATAAGTATTCCCGGTGTAGCTGCGATCAAAGTTGTTTCCGCTCACGTCGATGAAGCTTCCCAAAGCAATGATAATATTCGAAGTCGTCCCCAGCTGAGACCCTGTCTCTGTAGGGCTGTAAGGCTGAGAAGGCAGTCCATTGCTGCCGGTAGATCGTGCCGCGATCAGCTTTTTGAACGCGTTTGAGGCGTATTCACTGCTTGTAAAGTATCCAGCATTGTAATAGGCGTTCCCGGTGAAGTTATTATCTTGAACGCTGGCACGGAAGCTCCCTTGAATGTAGATCCCATTGCTTCCGGCTGCTAGATTGCCTTGGAAGAGGTTATTCGAAACGGTGACTCTATAGCGATCGATGCTGGAGTTGTCAATGGGGTTTGTATAATACGATGGATTTTCTAAGGAAATGAGTGAATTAGTTAGATTTATCGAGAAGAAGGGAATGTATACGCTGTTTGTCTTTCATATAAAGCATAAACGAAGTAAAATTCGCTGCGGCCAGATCAGAGGCTAATCCCTGCTGATCAATCGCAAACACATAGGAAGGAGAAGTCCAAAAGCTGTCTTCATTATAAGAATTAGGCGTATCAGGAGTAGAAGAGCAATCGCAGACCACCATTACGTTACCAAACGTATTGGAGCATCCCATATTGTTCACGAATCTATTATTCGTAATTGATATTCCTAAATAAAGAATTCAGATCGACTCAACGCAGAAAGTGCTACCATAGCATTCGTTCTGCTGATAGCTGTCGCCATTCTTGAAAATCACGATGTTTAGACCGAAAAGATAAGCGAAGTTATTCGTGAAATTATTGCTGTCGATGATGATAGGATACGCTAGGATAATTTGCGTGATAAATAAGATGAAAAGACCCACTAAACATACTCTTTGTGTCTTGCATTTCGTTAATAAACAGCGCAGAGCCAGTGTGACCAATGTTCGAATCAAAGGTATTATTATAAAGAATCAGCCCTTTCGTCAAGTACCGTATATTGATCAACGAACCTCCTCGAGTCTCATCGTCCTCTCCCGACCAAAATTTCCTTATGTGCCTGTCAAGATGCACTTTAATTCCAGAAGTAGCGTCATAGGCTAGTTTGCTGGATGATACACTATTCGGACCGTTTTGTTTTCCAGCGAATTGATAGCAATTATGCTGATAGCTATAACTCGCGTCATTCGTATTTTTTATACTGTTATCGTGAACCGCGGTCACTGAATTCCTATCAATGCCATTTCAGATATGAAGAATGAGAGAGAAAATTACTGGAAAATGCTATTTGTTATAGTAATTGTCCCGTCGAAGCTCTGGAGGTTGATTACCGCACCTTCTTGCAATATGGTCTGCGAGTTCCACGAATAGGTTCCGTTCTTAGCCTTGTCTAACTGGATGCCAGAAATCGCTGAGTACAGCTGCTTGTTGTAATAGCTGAAGCTCGAGTTAGCTATTTCCAATGAATAACACGCTGTAGTATCGTTTTCTCCATGAGTGCCTGCGTCTTTACAGGTGTAGATGCGTTCCTTCGCTGAATCTTCATAAAAATTGCCATAATTTGATATAAAGCCTCTTGGGAAGAAATAGTTATTGACAGTGACATTATCGAGTTTTATGTGGCCACTTAACAGGTCGACGTGGATAAAGCTCATATGATGGCTGTAGGGATTATAGTTGTAGAAGTTAATGACTTGAGTGTTGTAGAGAGCCACTCGGGGGTATTTGGCCTGGTTGTAGTCTTTGAGGAACCTTGTATTGATGAAACCAAGGGGCTGAGTGACAGTGAACGAAGGATCGTACATCACTGATGATGAAGGTGTATCTGTTGAGCTAAGAGCTGAAGAAATAACGATTGTGTCGCAAATGTAGCCAGGAGGAGCAGCGCTGGTGGGGATGTAAGTGCCAGTAGATGAGTCATAAGCGCAGCATTCAACGCGGTTGTACCAGCAAGTGCTGTTAACGGGAAAACTGAGGTCAGATGCATCAAAAACGACGTTTTCAATGGCGAGATAATTTGACACGAATAAAGAAATAAAATGGCTTTTCAGTTTAATTCTCACAGTGACATTAGGGTCGCATTGCCCTTCAAGAGCGGCTTCACAAGCTGACGGTCTAAGTCAGGAGATAATGATTAATCTATGTAAAAAATGGTTTACTTGATTGTAATATTTGTATGGGCCCTTTCAAACATCCGCAACAGTTCGTACTTCCCTTTCATATCATAGTTATGATGCTGCGTCCCTTCTGTGTTTTGATCCATCCAATAATGCGTGCCAGAGTTCAGATAAATCGTCACCTTTGACTCGAGATAATCGGTTGGTCTTGTCGTTGAGCCATACGCAAGCTATAAATCAATTAGTCAAGATAAAGACATGTTGAAGTTCTATTACTTGACGGGCAACCCAATAGATATCATCATAAGGTTGCGAGGAGGACCCATCGCAGCCTCCTGTCTCGCAAGCAGGGTTAAATTCTGGATCTATATAATAAACCAGCTCCAGCGGATTAGAGCTTTTCTCCGCTGCTGGACAGCTGCAATCAGCAGCGCTCAATTTCCCCTCATATCCATTATAATTCATAGTCGGAAAATCCTCAGGAAAACGCTTGCAGGAATACGAGCATTCATAATAATATAACATCCCAGTGATGGGATCCAAAACGCACTGAGAGACCCCTGCAATGTCACATGAGAGGCATGCATCTATCCGTTGGCCTTGAGGAGGTCCGATGTCAAATGTGGCTTTTTTCACGTCAACAGAGCTTATAACATACATCGCACTTGGGTGAGCTTGGCATTGCCGCGTACATTCACTTCCTATCAGTCATAATGGATCTCATAAAAGCAAGCGAAATTTTATTAATTCACCATAATAGTCATCAATCCATGGTTCTCCAGTAGCCAATGCAATACTCGTCACTACTCGAGCAAAGTCAGATGAGCAATCATTGCAGTTGAAAATTTTTGTCGAATCATAGTGAATTAAGCCAGAATCGACACTATAGCACTCGGAACAACCTAGTTCGCAATCTGCTCATAACAGAAACTATCAGAATCACTGCAGGGATATTTCATTACCGAAGAGAACATGCTGCTGGGTATATAGCTTTGCAGAGCTTGCCAGCGCACAATAAGTTAAACCCAACTGAGTTCCATTTGATAGAGTTTGAGAAGAGTACACTTCCTCACAAGTCCCATCTGACGCTGAATTCCGGCAGTCCTGACCCCACTTCGCGTGCCAAGTCCAAAGTTTCGCGCTATCACTATAGTTGATGCATGTTTGGCAGTTGTCTGCGTTACTGGGGTCATAATTCAAGCAATATATATCATACGATCCTATGTTATAATACATTAAACCTCGAAATTGCCTTCAAATAGTACTGTCTTCGTAATAAGTCGCAGCAACGGAAGCAAAAACTAGCAATTTACATACAAGGAATAGCGGGCGAAGACGATGTCTGAAATTTCCGAGTAAATTAGTCATATCTCAATTAGTTTTTGAGGATTTATTCCAGATTCATAGCTAGTAAAGTTATTAAAATTCTTAATGGTTTGCTCTAAAAATACAGAAAACGGTCAATACAACTATCCGTGATTTGGCCAATGAAAAACGAGCTGATTGATCTCGCGTTCCTAACAGACTTTATCAATTCACTGGTTTCTTCATGAGCAGATGATTTTTATTGGATAGGCGCTCAAAAAGAAAAAAACGCGCTGTATTAATAAAATAAAAATCTCTCTTGATTTTGAAATTAAATAAAGTAACTTCGGAAAAGTCATTGGCCATGAAAATGAAATGAAAACTGCTGCAATTCGCTGGAAAAGTAGATTATGCAATCTCTCTTATCAAAGAAATAGGTTGATAGATTAGTCGATGAGAGATCTTTAGCCCAACCATGAATAATGAGAATCATAATAATTTGATGATCTCTCTCAGTTTTTTTCGAAAGTTTTCTTTTCGTGAGTGGGTAATGAGGCTTAATAGGACTAGTAAAGCTATATCGAGGAGCAAAGAGCTTATTTCCAGATAATAGTGGTGTTTATTTTCTGAGAACAAATTTTATTTGGTAAATTATCAATACTCGGCGCTATTTTTACCCTAAGGAAAATCAACCAGCGGTGAAATGCCGAACTACGGAGATCCTTCATATTGGAACAAGCGGTACAGCGAGCAGGGAAGCAAGATGTTTGATTGGTGAGTTCAGCGCGAGTTTCCCCTTTTCTAAGGATTTTTCATCGATGATCGATATAGGCTCGAAGATTACGAAGCGCTAAAGCCGTTTGTTGAAAAATTAGCGCCTACGAAGAAAGAAAAGATTCTCATGCTTGGCTGTGGGAACGCAGGTGGTTAAGAGTGGCTGATATTGGGTTAACGAAGTTATTTCGAATAGAATTGTCGGAGAAGATGTACCTAGATGGATATGAAAACTTATGGAATATCGATATCTCCTCTGTTGTTATTGACCAAATGAAAAAACGCTGCGAATCGATGAAAAATATGGTTTGTAATTGATTTTTGAGGAATCAAGGCTTGAATATCTTCAATAGGGGAAGTAATGGACGCGACTTACATGAAATATGAAGACAACACGTTCGATTTAGTCATTGATAAGAGTAGAAGCTTTCCCATAACATTTTCTCAAAAATTGAACTGATTAGGCACTATCGATGCGCTTTTATGTGGAGATGACTCTTTTTTGAACGTGGCACGTATGACAAAGGAAATTCAGAGAGTGTTGAAAGTCGGTGGCAGTTATTTCATTATTTCATACGGAGCCCCTGAGAATAGAGTCTTGCATTTGGTAAGGATATAGAGGGCAAAGAATGAAAATAATCTATTTTGAAATGTAATAGAAAAGGCCGCATCTCTGCTGGGAGGTCAAATCGTTTGTGCTTGGTAAGAAAGTTTGGATATTATGGAAAAATTAATGTGTTTGGATTTTAGATACTAGCTCTCCGGGTTCCCCTTCGCCAGCAGTATTTTCGAAGTTATTTGATGGAGTGGTTTATTGCTTATTGAATTGAATAGGCGCATTACTGCTATACCGCTCGGAAAAACGAAGAAGCTGATGAAGTGTCAAAAAAGAACTGGGGACAAGTCGAAATGGAACTGATCATCGAAGAAGAGAGGGAAAAAGAGCTAGAGTGAGTTGGTTTGCTGTATGTTGGTGCTAATATCTTGTCTAGGGCTCAGAGGACAGGAAAGCGCTGGCATGATTCCAGCAGCGAAGAGGGAGAAGAAGATGAAAAGGAAGAGCAAGAGCCGGAGAAGCTCCCTGTAGATGATGATAATAATGGCATAATTTCCAAAGAGCCTCAGGAGTTGGCTGGTGAGAAAATTTAAGGTAACAGAAGACAAAAACTCAGAAGCGATTTTCATTTCTTCCTTGGATTCTCGCGATTTAATAATGATTAGATGATGTTTAGATTGGAATAATTTTTACAATTTCCTATTTTCATTGTAACACGAATGATCTTAAGCCTTTAGATGCGTTTATCCTTTCTGTGTGATGCATGAAGCATTGAGAAATCTACGATATCTCCTGAAAAATTTGTAGAATGAAATTGAAAGATAGGCAAGGTCAGGACCATAGAATGAAAGCTTTTCATAAAGAATTTAAATTCCAATAGCATTTTGAAAGTAAATCCCATTTTTTTAAGAAGAAAACTACCGGAAAGTAGCAAAACTTCATGTGACGTATTAAGTAAGTGGATCCTTGTTAGAGAGAAAAAAATTGATACCAATATCAAGGCCTTTCTCTCAGATTGAATTCGAAAAAGAGCATGTCCATAGTTAATTGTAGAAATCTCACTATTAGCAGTATTGAATACGCGTGTTTCTTGAGCTTTGTTTACTTTGATCATCTTTTTAGGGCTTTTTGTCTTATTACACAGCAAATACACTCACTGAAAAGAATGCGGATAGTAGATATTATGTAAAGTAATTGCATTCGTTAAATATACCTAAGCACTTTTATACTTGACGAAAGTAATTCAGATTTATTATGGATTCATAATTTACTTTTAGATATCAGATCTACTTCTGTTTTGTCAAAACTTAGAAAACGGTTTTTGCCTTTAAGCGGCAAGGAAATTGAAATTATTGTGTTGTTGTAATAAAACAGGTTGTTGATTCCTAAATATATTGTGAGGAACATTGAATCGTCTTTATTTGAAAACACTAAAACAATACTTATGAATGAATCACGGATGATTACAATACCAATTGAAAACTCAGTAATTACACAGTACTTAATCAAGCAAAACAGAAAACCATTCTTTTTGGATAACTACCATTATTACACAATTTTAAAGACTTCCTTTCTTACCGCTACAAAGGAATATCAATTCAACCCAAATACTCAAGGCTTTAATGCTAAAAGCTTTGAATTTGCTATGAGCAATTTTTGATTCAAAATTTAAGGAAATAATTATGATTCAAGAGATTTGTTAATTTCAAATCTTCGGAGGAAACATGAAATTGATATTTCACACACAAATTAATTTCATTAATTAATACATACAAATTCAACCCGGAATTCAACCCACATAGAAAATGTATACCCCTAACTCTGACAAATCCATTATCAACAAACATTCCCATAACGAAAGAGAGCTGAAGTCATTTTTGCATGAAAACTCTTATCTCGCCTTCGTCAGGAAAGTGCTCGGTATCGTCACTGTTAAACTAATGACTCTTGTAAGCAACTCTCTTCGCATTGGTTGTCCATTTGTAAGTCTTACAAATTTGTTTAAGATAATTTACTTTAATGATGCACCATAAAAGAAAAGGTAATGCAGAACCAAATTCCGGACTTTTATTATTCCTATTTAATGAGGATTCAAGAATTTTGTCGATTGATTTTCGCTTTGCCTTTGTAATTTAGTTTCAGTTAGGTGCATCATTTCTAACTGTTCCGTTCAATCTCTCATTCATTTGCACTTGAAACTTTGTCCAGGCACATTTTCGCCGCGGCTCTCAACATCGATCAAGAAGGGATCTCGTGGCCCATAGAGAAACAGCTGCCTCAATCGCATTTTATATTGCTTTGGGATCGTAAACTTGAAGTTCGTAATGAAGATACTGAACATGATCTTCGCCTCTATCATCGCGAAATGCTGTCCGATACAATTTCTTGGTCCTGCAGAGAATGGTGTGTAGATAAATGGATCTTTTGTAGGCTTTTCATCAAAGTCTTCATGTCCTGGGATCCATCGGTTCAGGTTAAATTTCTCTGGGGCTTTAAAATACTCAGGGTTGAAATTATTGCTCACAAAGCTGCAATTGACATACGTTCCTTTTGGGATTCTCACATTTTCAAGATAATGATCTTCTACAGCCTCACGCTCAAAAAGCATTGGCGCTGGAGGAGCCATTCGCAATGTCTCCTTGATAAACGCTGATAAAGTCTCAACTTTATTGAGCTTTTCTGGTGTAATTTCCTCAGTTTCTTTCACCAAACATTCTGCTTCCTTCATCAAAGCCTCTTTCACTTCCTTCGTTGAGATGTCATAGAAGTAAGTAACCATTGCGAGCAAGTGTCCAGTGGTATCCATTCCAGCGACGAAGAATGTGAGAAACTCGTGAAGGACCTCCTCATCGGTGAATTCATCCTCTGTTCCCTGATTCAGTTTTTGTGCTTCGAGCAGTATGTGCAAGAAATCCTTAGTGCCGCTCATCGAGACTCCGTCGGCTATTTTCTTCTTTCTCTCTTGAATGATTCCAATGATAAAATGGTTAATATCCTTAGCCATTTCGAAGAATTCCCGATTTCTTTTGAAAAGTCTTGCTTTAATGCCTTTTAACCCAAAGAGGACATTCTCAAGAGAAAGCGCGTTTTGGTACATAAGTATATCGAATCTTGAGAGGAATTTCGTTGGGGTTTCGCCCTTGATGCTGGCATTAGTAAGATCAGACCCAAAGAAAATCTGAAATACTATCTCGCCGAGCGTTCTTTGGTAAAAATCAAGGACATTCATACTCTTGCCTTTTGTTTCAGTGAGCTCCTTCTCGAACATGATTTTGGAAATCCTGCCAATCGTAGGGATCTGCGAGGCGATAAATTCGAAGCGGAAGGTCTCAGAGATAAGTTTACGGTGCTTCTTCCACATTTTTCCACTTGAGAAGACCAGTCCTTTTCCAACGAATTCATCATACAAGCTGAACATGCGGCCTTTTTTATAGCGAGCTGGGTCAGAGAAGAATGCTTTGAGGAGAGCGGGTTCAATGAGGAAAATCAACTTGGTTGTTCCAAAATGTGTCGCAATAAGTCGGCATTTAGGATTTTCCTTCATGTTTTTTTTCTCAGCGCGAAGGGCGTCGTCGTGGTCGGCTTCCAGATGCTGAGGAAGGCCTGTAGGAAACTTGAAGACTGGCATCGCATTGTATTTAGTTCGACATTCGCGAAGGAATAGCCAGACTTTGAGATATCCAATGGCTAGCCGAAGGATACTCACGACGAGAAGCGCGGCCATGATTCTCCAAAACGTCCACTGTTCAAACAATGTCTCATAAAGATGGGATCCAATCATCAATTTCTGATGAGTTGAGTTATTTTTTTAATTATTTGGATTTGTTCGAAATAATCGAAAGCTATTTTGATAGGCCGAGACTTTAATTTTTCAATTTTCTTAATATTCCATCAGATTAGTTTGCCTCAAAGTATGAAAAGCAGGCATGGCTAACTCTGTGTGCATGCTTCAATTATATCTGTAAGAGTTTCTCTTTATCTAATTTAATGATTGGGATATCTAATTAGAAAGTTCCAGAATAACAATATCGGCATTGCCCAAAAACTAATGTAGTAGCTACCCGCCCTTGAGCATGGAGGGTTTTGTGTTGATATTAGCGAGAAGCATAGAGTTTTTAAAAAGTAATTGAATTTGTTCATTGTATTTTTGTTTATTCAAAGTGAAACATATAACAACAACTTTTTGATGAATTATACAAATGGTTTAATCTCGCTATTGATTAGATTTGTGCTCCAGGATACACCAATTACAAATATATTAAACAACAACATGAAAAAAAAGGATTTTACTTTTTCCTTATCGCCGATTCCACAAGAATTCTGATGAAAATTCTGATAATATCAACATAAATCATAAGCGCGCCTCTGACATAGTCATCAATATCCACTTTAAACGTTGCGTCATTTCCCATTATAGCTTTCACGTCATAAATTAAATATTCTCCCGCCAGTACGATGCTCAACAGTATCAAAAAGAAATTTCTGTATTCAGTTTTAATGAAAAAGCTTATGATAGCCATACCAAGCCCGCTTAACATCAGCATCCAAATCAGTCCTCTGAAATAGGTGATTTCACGTTTGGAGACAAAAGCATAGAGAGCCAATGCTGCCACAACGCCAGCAGTGAGTAACATCGCCTCGAATACAGCCCATGGTTCATAGTTTGCTGTGATTGCAGAAACTAAATATGATTCACAGAGAGTGAAAAGTCCCAGCAAGTAATAGTTGTTTGGGAAAGTTCTGCTGAGTGAGTCTGAGGCTAACAGTGTGAGCATCGTTCCAAGAGCTACTGCAAGGATCAACCAGGAGAGGTAAGGAGTTGCTTGTTGGAATCGTACGTAAGAGGTTGAGAGAGCTGAAAAACCGATAAAGATAGATGTTATCATTAGTTGGACAGCCACGATGCCAAATACTTTCCGGATGAAGTTAACACGAAGATTAACGCTTAAATCGCTTTTCACTTCGCTGGAAGGGTAGAGAGAATTTGTAGAATAAGACTGCTTAGCACAAGGAGCGTACATTTGAAGTGGTATTTCGGTTTGAAATTGGTTGAATTATTTTATTCGAGTCAAAATTTCTGATAAATAAGCAACATTCGTTACGTGTTCTGAAAAAAGATATGAATTCTGATCGGCAGGTTCTGATCTGAGATTTCACACGTAATTGGAAAAAAACACCGCCTCCACTCGAAAGTGGCACGCCTCAAAATCGGTGATTACAGATGCGTGGCTATGACTGCAGTGAAAGAGATCGCATACGCTGTATCAAGCGTCAAAATAGATAGAGAAATTTTTCATTGGAGAATTTTGGATTTAGAAATTTTGGAGAGGAAGTGCCTTTGCTAAGGTTGATGGTGCATAAGACCAGAATTATCAGAGTGTTGCTTGAGATTGCAGGTTGGAATTGAATAAATCGAGAGAACGATGAAGATAAGGGTTGTAATCAGTTGAGCTGTACTATGACGATTCTTTTCTGAAGATAAGCATAAGAAGCTTCCTCTCCTTGCCATTTGATCTCGTAAACTAACTTCAAGCCTCAATTGAGTTGAAATCCATACCGAAATCGAAGAAGTGGACATTAGTGACCAATCGTGATATATCTATCAGAAGCCTCTTCTCATAATTTGTATCGATAGGATTCGAATTTTCTTTAAATTTTCACGCAAGCTCTGACTAACCTGACTAATGGTAATTTGCTGGAATTTTTTTTTTATGCCTAAAAGGATCATATTCCAGGCAAGATAGATTAGAAAAACACAGCTATTAAAAGAATTCCAAAAAAGCTTATCGTTTATCCCTCGATTTTTCATCAATATCATGCAATATGTCACTGGAATTAGGATTTTTCATCTCATACTATTGATATGCAACATAATAAGCAAAGATCCAAAGCAAATATGGAGAGGAAATCTCTAGAATATTTTCTATTTCAATGAAGGCCAGCCTAGCTATAACCTTAAAAGCTATGATACTTCATGGAAAATCCATTATATCCGATTTTTCCCCTCAATGGGATAGGTCAAATGCACTTTGGGAACTATATCTGAACATTTTGACAGTTTTGTTGAAATCAAGATTCACTCCTTAGAACATTAATAAGCTCACGACTCATCTAATTAAAATTCAAATAAAAGCACTTCAACACTACAATAATCCAAATGAGGGAATCTCATCACTTTCAAAACCTGCTGGAGCAAGTGACATTCTGGAGAGTGGCTGCCGCTTTTCTCTTGGTGGGCCTCATCAAAATAATCATGAGTTATCTTAAAATTGCATTATATCTGAAGACCTTTAAAACTAAATATGGTGCAAAGACCATTTTCAGATTCCCAATAGGATTTCCTCAGCTGATTGAAGAAGATCCAGCAGACTCGTTTAGTGGCACGAAAAAAGATATCAAAGAGAATCCGAAATGCCGCCTGATCGCAACGCATGTCGGACCCAAAAAGATGATTTTGTTGATCGATCCAGTCCTCATCAAAGCATTCCTCACGGATCAAACTCGTTACAAAAAAAGCTCATTCTTTGGACTCTTCAATGAAATTCTTGGAAAAGGGTTGGTCTTCTCTAACGGAAAGGTTTGGAAGAAACATCGTAAACTCATCTCGGAAACTTTCCGTTTTGAGTTCATCGCCTCACAAATTCCGAAGATTCATAGAGTTGCAAAAGATATATTTGAGAAGGAGTTCACTGAAACAAAAGGAAAACACATAAATAT
>ENA-UOTZ01000414-UOTZ01000414.1-compost-metagenome-genome-assembly--contig:-NODE-414-length-36318-cov-12.334124_pt1 | contig 36318 bp, 21 predicted proteins | sample MGYA00238144_ERZ746983 | MGnify/ENA primary metagenome ERZ746983 (study PRJEB28759, sample SAMN06268863) | compost metagenome | isolation source: single cell | place: USA: California, Emeryville, Joint...
TGAAATCAATATGAATGGCTTATTGACACCAATTCTAAAAGAGAGTCGCGCAACCTCCACAAAAACAGAGAATTTTGTACAACCGTTCTCTAGATTGATGAAAACAAGCTTTTTTCTCAGTACGACTTCCTGGAGTCACTTTTCTAATGTGAAGAAATAATATTTGAAATTGTCACTAACATTAATTGCTTGACAAAACACATAATGGCTTCATTATCCTATATCGACACACTTCTGAGGTAAGATGTCGATAAGAGGTTTGCTAATTTATTGTTCCCATATATTTTATCAATTTTGAATTTCAGCTCTCCTTCAATTACAAGGCTCAAGCAAATATCAAGAGAAAATGGTGTGGATGTGTAGCTTTTCAGGACAGCGCTAACTTCATATACATCTTGAAAAAATTGGAGCCCAAACGTTACTCGAATAAATTTTTTTTAACGGATCAAAAGATAAGTTAGCCTTATTGCTATCAAAAAGACCATTTAAACGAAATGAATAGTAGCCTGAGTCCGGCACAGGTTAGCATGATGAATATGATCCTAGACAAGGAACTTGCGCCTTTCAAGGAAGATTCGTTCGCTGAAAGAGATTACCTATCTAGTCAAAATTGGAAACAATTGAATCGATCTCGAGAGCTTGGCTCTTCCACTGAGTATTCAACCAATAATGGGAGCTCGCGGGTCTTAAATCGCATTGATTCGAACAAATGCTTTTCATTTCAAAGAGATACAATTAATCGTTCTTCCCAGCTGAACCGAACAGGTTATTCTGATGCATCAATGACTCAGAACGCAAAAATTCAAGTTGATTTGAGTGAACTTCAGAACAGAATTCTTAGCATGGAAAAGACTCTTTTACAAATGAGCTCGCCTACCAAAGAGGAATTTAGATCACCTCAGAAAAAGAACAGAGGGTCCATGACAAGTAATCAAACTCCTGCCAATCAATTCACAACCACTGAGTCTGATCGAAATGAGTCAGAGTCTTTGAGGCAAAATGATTCTTCAGCTTATTTAGAAAGAGCTCATTTCGAAAGGAAGAAAAATAGCTCTTTCATTCGTCCAAAACCCAATTCAGTGCAAAAGCAACATCATTTTCGAGCAGCTGAGTCAGATGATGAAAGTGACTCTAGCTTTAAAGAAGAGAAAAAACAAGCCACATTATCTGGCTTTAAACGACTGAACAAATCCACTCTTGCAGAAGAAATTCAAAAAACAAGGTTTTCTCAAACTAGTCACAAAAAAAAGAGGTCATTGTCGAAAACTTTCCATTCAAGTCCACCCCGATTCCCCTACTCACAGTCTGCAACCAAGCTGAACTACAGAGCCATGATAAATGACACTTCCCATGCTCATGAAATTCAAATTCTAAATAAGCGTATCAATGTATTTAAGAAAAGGACTAATCAGAGTCGATCTTCATTGATTAAAGAGAGACTAAGAAGTCAGGATTTGAGCCGAAAAAACGAAAAATTCGCTCAAAAACTTAAAAAACTTCGAACCGATCTTGCAAGATATCAGAAAATTGAGAGTGATTATGAGCACCTCTTACAATCTTTTGAGAAGAGCGAATTTATCAGGAATCAGCAAAAACAGCTGATTGGAAGTTTACATAGAGAGATTGAAAATCTAAGAAAAGCGAATTCTTAAAGAGAATGATAAATTACATCCCACAAATGAAACCAGAGACAATATATAAGTTTAAAGCTAAGAGTTCTGTGTTTGGGATAATCCATTTCCAAAATTCATAATTATCAATATTATTGAAGTAATAAGAAATACTTGAAAAGCATTTTACTCACAATACTAATGTTTATCCAATAAAACATTGCTTACAAGTCGTCGGGTGATTTTTTTAAATTTGAAGATTTTTTTGGGGTCCGACCTCGAGAAGTAAGAGTTTTCAAAACAGTATTTGCACCAGATTATTAAGAGATTTCGCCAAAGTTATCTAAGCTCTAAACTGAAACTTTTTGTGATAAATCTATGGCTCTATGCTCACCAGGTGGACTGACTGAACATTTTGAAAAGTGTCAACGAAAATAATAATAAGTATAATTTAGAGTATAAAATTGGTGAAATAAGAGAACGACAAAATTTTGAATTTATAAGAACTTAACTAAAAGCTATACAAATAGCACTGGTAACCATCATTCTTCGGATAAAGCTTCATGTGGCACATCACTGCTACTAAGAACACTGAAAGCAGATGTTTTATCTATTTTGGCAGGATCCAGGACTTTTTTTGGGGCTTTTCGCATCTTCGAATTCAATTGCGATTGCAAGTTCGATAATTAACATTTCGTTCTATGCCTCATGTGGTACTATAAATTCTGATTTCATTTATTGAAAAAGTTTCTTATTTTTTAAAAGGACCAGCTTCGTTTTATCTTATCCTGACGATAATATGTCAAGCGATTATATAACATTCATGCAAACTCTGAACTTATAAAAAAATGAAATTCGCTCTGAGATGGTCGCCATTCAGAGTCGTTAGTAACCGTGAAAATTCATGGTACTCTTATAGAGGAGGTTCGTACTGATCTTGTCATGTTCTTATTGTGAAAATCCATCTTTCAAATTTATTTGCCTGATCAATTTTCTTATTCTAGATTTCTTCAGAGAAAGAAAGCTAAATATCGAAATACGTTTATTAGTTTGTCTTTTCTCTTATCTAATTTTGAATATTTTCAGAAAGAAACTAATAGCAACTTTTGAAGCATAAGAGCAATACCATGAGAATCTATTCACTAACTGCAGACTTTTTGGTTAATGTGTGTCATAACAACGAAATTGTCATTATCTTTATTCTAAAGGAACATGCATTGCTCAACTAGCTCGCTCCCAATTTCTTCTAAGAAGATATTCAAGAAATCAGAAACTCCACTCATAAGAAGTACTTTCAATTAATAATATACCGTAATGGTTCACAAAATCTCAGCTGTCCTCTTGGCTGTGAAGTATTATTACTGATTCAAAATCAGTACAAATAATTCCTTGAGAGAAAAAAAAAGAAAAAGAATTTACTCTGTATGAAAACGATATTGCAAAAACCCAAAATTCGATATCGTAAGCTCTGGACAGACCTCGAATTTAAACCCCTCATTTTTATCTCAAAATCATTCCTAGTTTAAGTTCCCTCTTTCAACTTGGTACATCATTAGGACACAATGAAAATGTCTGCAATAGAGCTAAACGCTTTGTTCTATTGTATATGAAAAATTATGTTAGCTCTTGTTAACTCACTTAGAAGATTTCAAAATTTTTCTAGAGCACTGATTTTTACTCAGAAATTTCTAGAATAAGCTAGTCTCTCCTCTAAATTTGTTTTTGTATCTCGATAGTGAGAAACCTAAGCTCGCTTTCATGACGAAGTACTATATATCTTGCCTTCAACAGTTAATTTCGACCAGTTCACGTTTTCATGCATATCAAAAAGTTTATTCGATATCATTACTGGATTAAAATACAGCTGAAAAATAAGATTCTTATAATCCATACATATTATTTAATAAATATTTGCCATGGAATTTTCATCTCGCATAATTCTGTTGTTCGTCCTTTTATACCTTGGACATGCACACACATGTGTTCATGAAGAACTGACGAAAAATTTTACACCCACCTATGCTAACGTCACTCGTATGAGGTAAAACGAAGCATGCTTGTCTAAATTCCTTAACGTATCGTATAAAGCTCCTCAAGAAGATTACTTCAAGAGAACTACCAAAATATAAGAGTAGTCGCTGATTATTCAGGTTTTCCTTAAATAATACCTTCTTGTGCTTAAACTAAACGTTCCTAGGTGTCTCTTCGAATATAGGGGCCGAAGCTAAATCATTAATCCAAAACCTATTGGTTCCTTCAGTGATTGATTTTTTTCAAAATCTGCTTCAAGTGGTACCATATCCTGAAAAATTACGTATGCCCACCAATCGATGCTACGAAGCGGCAATCCCGGACAAATATAGGACTGAGGGTGTGGATGCTGATCTGATACTCTTCATCACTACTACACAAATCACTTCTGCTCTTCAAGCAGCGGGAAATGTACTCGCATGGGCAATTGCATGTGTCTTTGAAGCCGATAGTGGAAGGTATAGCTGTTTGAAAAATATCTCAAGATGTCTTACACTCACAAAAGACCTGTCGCAGGGCAGATTAACATAAATCCACAAATTTTAAGTCTGAGCAAGCTTGCATTTTATGCGCAGCGAGACGTGGTCATCCATGAAGCTACACATATATTGGGATTCAGCAGCTTTCTTTTTCCAACATATATTGATCCAACTACGATGACCCGCCTTCCACCATCATCAATCACGCAGTAAAACAATTGATAACGCCCATGAGTATGTAATTCATGACTTTATTAGAAAAGCCATTATCAGAGGAGCTCCCACCAATCTAATTGTGCTGCCGAAGGTTGTTGAATATGCTCGATCTTATTTCGGATGTCCCACACTTCCTGGAGTTGAACTAGAAAATCAAGGTTCTGAAGCCAGCAGAGGATCTCATTGGGAACGCAGAGTGCTTGGAGATGAAGTAAACCTCTATTAAAGATAACTTTGTTTCTAATTATAATTGAAAGTACATGACAGCTAGCTATGCGATCAATCCAAAAATGTCCAATTTTACACTGAAACTCCTTGAAAGTACAGGCTGGTACAAACCAAACTACACCGCAGCTGTGCCTCTCACATGGGGCTACAAGCGAGGTTGTGAGTTTATTCAAGATTACTGTATTGACAGCACTACTAAGAAGGCTAACTTTGAAGAATTTTGCAGCACTCCAAATCAATTGTCATGCAGTTTGGACAGACGGTACAAAGCCACCTGCGCAGTAAAGCCATACACTGGCAATCCCGGTTATAGCTCATGGAATTATTTTGGGAATGGCACACTCGGAGCAGATCCCTTTGCGGATAATTGTCTCTACCCAATGATTGAACCCTCCGGCAAGGATTGCTATTATGTCAAAGGGACTTCCAAGTTATATGATGAAGTCGCAGGAGTTGACTCTCGGTGCTTCGAAGGAACCTTAGTGAAATCGGACTTCGATCCGAGCCCGGTTGAAAATGCTTTCTGTTTCAACTACAATGTAATATTTTACCTCTCTATAAACCCAATATAATAAAACTATTTGACATCAAAACAGTGTGTGAAAACCTCAAATTCATGGGTATTGTCAGTCAATGTGAGCAATAATAATGTCATCTGTAATTCAGCAGGAGTACAGACTGTGCCTGGTAATTTTAAACAAATCATTTCCATTTGCTAAAACGATAATTTTAGGATACTCAGGATATTTAACATGTCCTGATCCCCAGGAATTTTGCACAGTTTTTGTCAAAAGAACGTGTGAATATGGATGTAATGGACACGGTACTTGTCAGAACTCGGTCTGTGTTTGTGAGGACGGATGGGATCCCAATTATTCCTGCGGAGTTCCGATCATCGTAAATACGAATGTTCTTTAATTGTCATTCTAAATCATATTTTTTTAATATGTTAGCAACCCAATTGTTCGAAATGTTCAGGAGAACCTTGCTATGGGGATATCTGTCCTTCTTCGGAAGTTGTAATTTTCAATATTTATTTCATTGTTGTAACTGGTTTCCTTACGTAGAAATATCCTGGTGATTTGTTTACTGACTCTAAGCATACAAACACCTGGTTAATTGTGCTAGCTGTAGTACTTGGTGTGGTTGGACTCATCATGATCCTTGCTATCATTCTCATTACCCGGTGCTTAATTCGGAATAGACAAAAACGCAATGCGATCAGACATGTACAACCAAGAGCAAATCCTAATCCTTCAACTCAGCGACCCAATTCAAACAGTCAGCCCCAACTTGCTCAAGCAAATCTTGTTGGTACTCTCAGCAGCAACAGAATAGTTCAACCTCGTTTTGTTAATTCTGCCCAACCATATCGAAGTGTGGAGTACAATCCTCAACTGGTTCAGCCTGTAGTGGCTAATATGAACAATTTGCCTTTAAGTGAGGAATATTTACATCATAACTTTGTGAACAATTTGGAGGTGGATCATATACCTGAATACAACCATCAAGATAAGAAATGAATTTCTGAATCAAATCGGTGAGAGAAGATTCCTGAAGATGTAAGTGATATGAAATTTACATAATCTTATTAGCATATTAGAGAGTAAGTAAGTAGAAATCATCAAAATAATCTGTTAGAGTGTTTCCATGTATTGTAAATAATATATTTGGAATTTATACTTTTTTACAATGTTCACAATTTACTTCAAATCTTCGGCTTCTGAGTGCCTAAATTACTTTTTGATGGACTCCCTGCAATCCAGGGTATAAGTTGTAAGATCCAATTACATATCTGACCTCTCCAAGCCAGCTCTGTTTATGAATAATATCTATTAACAATGTCAAATTTCTTTCAAATTGAGAGGTTGCGAATCGAGAATATTTACAGTAACAGGAACAAATAACTTTAAAAATCGCGGATCCCATTTCCCTCGAGTACTAGAATCTGTCTGTAAATATTTGCAGCCAAAGTATGCGACTGAGTCATTCATCACGCACTACACCACAATTTGATAAATTCTAGTTTTCACTGTGGGTTTGATGATGATGACGACAAAAACAAGTCTGCCTTTTGGAGTTTACTTTGTGTTGAATGCATTGAACATCAAAGAACAATTTTTCAAAAAATAATATAGGTTAACAAGGATATTCTTAAATTTGCTGACAGACTTGATCAAGACTTTGAAATTCATCAACAAAAATAATAGTTTCTTATATATTCATTCAGTCGTTTCTATGGGCTGACTATTTTAATTTTCATCCTCATTTTCTTCTTGAATGATTTCGGGGATAACTTTCTTTTGAGGAGCGCTTTTCTTTTTCTGTAAATTGAGTGATTTTTTACTCGAAGGTTTTTTCATTATTGTTTGATCAGCATCTGAAGCCGCTCTTCCTGTACTGGGTTCCCCACTTTGGATGGTATGTTCGCTCATTTGCCTCATCACATCGCTATCTGAGACATACTTAGGGAGGTCTAATCTTGTGCTTTTTTGGACAACCTTATTTCTATTGATGACAGCTATTCACATTGAATATTTAAATTATGAAAGTAAATTTACCTGGCCATGATTTTCTTAGGACATCTGGAGGCTCGTCACCAGACTCTTGAAGCAATTTCTGAAAATCTTGTTTCTGCCTTTTCTTTAGGGCCTGATGATCTTTGATTCTCTTTCGTATAGCTTCTCTTGCGCCTTTTTTTGAAAGCAATTTAATCAGTAGATTTTCGTCAAACAATTCTTCATCGTCACTGTCATACTTATCGCCAAGAAGAGCTTCGAGGAATTTTGATTTTAATGATCTTCGAGTAGAATCTCTCGCTAAGTATAGATTGCGTTCAAGCTCTATTTTCTATCAGCCATTTCCACAAAAAAACGAAACTGATACTTGAAAAATTTTTGAACACTTTGGCAGAAATCAAAAGTTCTGGTCCAATTTGATCTTCGAGATCTCTTATTTGCTGTAACATTTGTTGCTTCTCCTGCTGAAGGTAGATATTTTTCATTTGTTGAATTTCTGTTGAGAATCGTTGAAGTGCAAGCTGTTGATTTTCAAGGAATCGAAGCATCACACTTTGACTTTCCCTTTCGTTGCCATCGTGATTATTTTCGTACCTATTTTGCCATGGCAGTTGTGTTTTGTCCTTAGGGGCTAAATATTGTAGTTCTGGCGAAAAAGACTGAGAAAATCCTTTTGATGGACTCGGAATCTGAAGATTTGGGAACTTTAGTGGTGATTTCTAGTCATTTCAAGGCTAAGGAGATGGGCGAATTAAAATTTATATTACGGTTTGAGTTTTGCTGATGAAATTGTGCTCTGCTGATGCTTGAGTCCGAGTGACATTGAGTGGTGGTAAAGAAAAATACATTCAGGATGATAAATTTTCCACAATTTTATATTTTTAATCACAATAAGATCAATAGTGTTGCATTGGTACCTGCTTCTTTTGTTAGTAGGTTGCTTTCATTCAAGAAGGTTAATTAGTTATCGAGTAGGTCTTTCCGAGAGCTATCATTTTTTGCATATTGCTCTTGCTATTATTGTGATGTTATTATTGTTTTTCATCCATTGAAATTATCCATGTAGGAAGTAGAAATCTGAGCTTGTGCTTCATGACGGCATTGAACAAATTGCGCTCGAAAACTCTCTGAGAAAAAAAAAGAGAGAAGAAATGCTCTAATGCATAAGTTCACATTGTCACAATTAAATCTCAAGTCCAAGACGTACTTGCCAGTGAAAAAAAACAATAAATGAATGTCCCTTTTCATTTACTACTTTCAAGTCAGAACTTCATCAATTTGGATTGAGATATAGAATTTTTCAATTTCAAAGCCTTCTTTGCATTTTGCAGAGTTCTAACAAAATTAGTCTTTAGTCAATTACCACTGTCATCGGAGTTCTATTGAGTTTCTTTTTTTCTAGCATATTCATCTCTGCATTATGCTTTGTCGTGGAGTATCGCTAAATTAAAACAAGATAATGCATATTCACCTGGTGTTGGCAGTATAAAACTTCAGTTAATTCTATCATTCGCAGCATACTAAACTAAACCACGTAAAGTGATGTAGGCTTAGTCTAATCTGCGAATACATTCAATCCAAAAATAAATCTCCCATTGATAATCTTAACCGTATCTTTAGAGCATGAATTTTATCATCACAACAACAGAAGCAAAAAGTTCCCTACAATCATTCAAGGTCTACTTATTCTTCTTCATTAACTCGAGATATGGACTTTTTATTGAAAAACGAGGCATCTAATAACTGTCGATCCTCTTGTAGAGTCACTGAACCAAAGTCATTTTAGATAATATTGAGTAGGAAGGAAGCTCTCTGATATCGAAGGAAGAGTGCTCTTCTGAGAACAACAAAACAGCATTCGGAATCAACTTGCGGCATTAACAAGAGCACCTTCGACGGCAGTCACCCTATTTTAAGAATCAGAGAACTTCAGAATTGTCAACTATTCCTCAGTATTAAACTAATGAAATTAAATAAGTTATCAGTGCTTTTTTATGAAATACTGGTTGGGATAGAATTTAGCAGTGAGCTAGATCTTATATGAAACAAAACTCTTAATGTGAGCAGTTTCATATTAGATACGAATTTATCTTAGTTAATCCTTCCAATTCACTAACAATGTGTTATTATACTTTTATTATTAGCTCAAGGGTAATTTCATAAAATCAAAAGGGAACTATTTACCATGATTACTCAGGCTGCGACAGCCAGCAATTAAACTTTAAGTCCCATTCACACTTCTTAATAAGAAGATATATGTAATCGGGAGTAGTGTGCTTCTAATGTTATTGAGACTGGCCTCGAGTTTTTGTCTCTTTAATTAATGTGGACATCCTTTAAGATTTCTTTCTCAACATACTTCTTCTGCATCGCGACATACTCGTAGTAAGCAATAATCAGTTTGGTTCTGACTTCCCTTCCCCCTCCGAATCCAATTTCCTAAAAAAAAAGCATTTGAGATTATTCTCCACGCGATGTCTGTGCAAAGCTCATGATAGTAGTTTTTGGTACTTTGAGTGCCTGTTCTTTTTCAATAATGCACAAAGCCTCTTTTCTTTCCATTTTAAAAAGTGATCGAATAAACTTAATTAATTTTTGGGTACTTAATCGGCTTGAGATGTGTTTCCATAATGAGAAAAAGTTCTTTTTCTCCCACTCATCTTGAAGGCAGAAATCCTCAAAGCTTATTCATGAAGCTTCTATTTTTGTTACTTGAAATCGTAATTGGACACTCATTTGTCACAGTTAAGTTTGAGTTGAAGTTTATTCCAGACTATTTTAGAATAGAAATAATTTCTGTATTTTAACAGCCAAAGCGCTACATTAGGAAAGTACACTATATCGCATAAACGATTTCGCCAAATAACAGCCAACAGGGCATACCTGTATTGAAATTTTCTTATCGACTAAGCAAGTAAAAATATCAAATTGTTGAGCAACTTTAATTTTGTACCTACATATCCTGAATCGTGAATTTGTAGTTTGCTCAAGCAAAAGAAAGGACTCTGTAAGTTTAGTATGACTCTCATGTAAATACGTCTCCCTCTTAAGTTCAGCTAAATTCCACTCGCGATAATAGGCTAACTGTGATCCTTTTTTTACAATTTTAGTCTCCATGGCTTCGTGAAGATGATTACACCGGTTCTTTTTACACTGCTAAATTCTACAAAGGAGAGCTATTGAGAGAATCATTCTACTTTCTCAAGACCAAGGTCTATGAAATGATATAGAAGCTTCAGGAAAAAACATAAACTACATAGAAGCATTTTTAAATTAAGTTTCACAACAGTATCCTTCTGAATTTAAGCACGGTTAATTTTCAGACTGACAAATTTTGTGTTTCTGAGCTGGTTTAACTAAAAATTGACAGTGATCCTACTCTTGATTAAGAATTTTAATCATCTATAGCATATCGTTTAAAGCTCAAGAATTATTAAAAATTTTTTATCGAGTTTCTTAGAATCTTTTACAAAGTTTTAAACTTTTTTATCAGTGAGAAAAGCTCTAAATTTAGCACACAAAAAATCCTTGCCGGATTGAAGATACGTATGTATATCAGTATGAGAAGGTGCAAGTTCTCACAAAAGGATGAGATAATCGATCGAAATAACGTGGAAATTGTGGTCTTTGCGTTCGTTTGTGTTAAACAGGTCAGGAAATTGAGGTAGAATTGTTGTCAGAATATTAACTATTAAAATTTTATTCAGTGCATTGATACTGTTGTTTTATTTCTGATAAATTTTTGTCGTTGCGGAGCTGTCTTTTTAAACGCCTTGAAGTTTTTAATAATCATATAATTATCCAGTATTGAAATCAAAAGTCGAAGGAAAGAGCTCATGTTCTCAAACTTCTCCTTCCCACCAGTCGAAAGCAACACAAGACAAGATATCAACCCACATCAACTCTTGCTCGCATTATTAAACATGAAGAGCCAACAAAATAGAGTCCAACCTTTCCTTGGCCACCAGCAACAACAACCTGTCAAGTTTGTTGTCATCCCCCAGGCTTCAGTGATGCAAAATTCATTCATTCCTTCAACTTTTGAGAGAATTAATCCGCACAAGGCACAAATTCAACCACCTCAACTCGACTTCCAATTCCTTAGAAGTCTTCATGCATTTCCTATTGCTTATAAGGTACCTGCTCCAACTTTCGAAATGAGCAACAGTTCAGAAAGATCACCCATTTCTGAATCCGACTCAGAAATTCAACACGAAAATTCTGAGCAAACACCAAAACTCAAAATTAAACAAGAAGAAGTGGAAGTCAAGCATGAAGAGCACGAGCATGATGATACTTGTTCTCACCAGATCAAATTCGAGACTGAAAAAGTTTCAGCATCCAAGAAGATTAAAAAGAGTGAGAAAAATGTTAATACATGTGGTCATCCTGAAAGAAAACATTACGCTAAAGGAATGTGCAACAACTGCTACCATAAGTATGGTAGAGTTGGAAAGCCAGATCTCTGTGAACATGATGTTCTCTACGCAAAGGGCTTATGCCAGAAATGTTATCTTGTAAAATACAACCAACAAAAATCCGTGTCCATGAAAAAGAAGAAAAAGAAAGTCAAAAGAAACAACAAGTCTCGCAAGAATGAATAAAAGAGCTTGTCCAAATATTGATAATTTTCTTTAAGTGTATCTTACAAATTCTGTAGGTATAATTATTTCTTTCTCACAGATTCATTGATGCAAAGTCAAAATCTTTGATATATTCCGAGTACAATAACTGTATAAATTCTTTGGTTGTTGATTCTATTTCTTGAGTTTCCTTCTCTTAACCTTACAAAAGTATCTGTAATATCAATAGTATCTCTTGAATTAAATCCGGCAGAGTAGTATCAAATTATCTTTATTGTAAATGTCGAGAAACAGCACATTCACAACGCATGCACAAACATCATTCTGGAAATATTTTCTCAAAGAGCTTCTTCGACAAAACTTGATTGAAACAGTTACATACTGTTAGAATTCAATTCATCTTATTTTTCTCTACGGGATCTAGGTTGTCTCGCATTAGGCGTATAATTTCGCATTTCCAATTTAACGAACTCAAATCTGAGAGAACGCTTTCCTCTACAAGAAAATGAATCAATGTCGATTGAATATCTAACAATTCTCATATAATTTCTGCTCAGGCAAATTGAATTGTTTGCGAATGACAGCTTCATTCCAACACGAAAAAGAGTCTTAAAACAGAGTTCCAGAAAAAGCTCATATCAAGATAGAAAAAAGTTTTCCATATTAAAGAGATAGAGACTGATATATTGGCAATAGAATTCATTCTAATATTAATTTGTGAGCTGTTAAGAGAAAAATCTGGGAAGACGTTTGATACTTTCGGGAAAAATATTGTTTCTAAAATATATTCTAAATTCACCCGTTTTTATTAGTCAAATCAAATTTCCTTCTTCTTAAAGAAACTGGATGTGATCGGACCATTTCAAGCTTTTAATTTTTCTAAAAACGTAAGCAAGCCGGACTACTGCCTTCATACCCTTATCCAACCTGTCTTTCACAATGAACAATAGTGAGAGTTATAACTCCGTAAAAAAACGTTCGTTGGCAACAACAAATGGCATTGAATCACGAATTACAGGAAACAAAGCTTACAGCAGAAATGATGAATTCCAGCCAACTCAAAAATATACGACAAGAGAAGTAGAAAGAACCGTGCTGAATCATTCAAGAAGACCAGCAGACAAAGAAAAACCTGTTTTGAAAGAAAAAGACTCCAAAGAAACATCAAATGATACAAGCCCGTTAATAGAAAAAGAAAAAGTCAAAGAAACTAAAGAGACCATTCGTCCACCACCAGCAAAAAAACGTCAAAACTGCTGTCTTCATTGGCTGCAATCATTTTCAGGGCTCGTCTTAACACTATATTTGATTGCTGCTGCTGGTCTTTCGATGTTAGTCCTCATCGGTGGCACAATTCTTACTCGAGATCTTCAGGCTATCAAAGGCTCTGTCAGCTACTTCCACTCGAATCTGAATGCTCCTCTGATCGCTGATATTCAGCTAGCGCAAAATGATACTTGCGACCAAGAAGGGTATACACTCCTGATTCTGGGCAGATGGGCTGGAACAGTTGAAGGTTGTTATTGTCCAAATAGCGTTGATCCTTTAACTCAGGGCACCTGCTCATCTCAAATGAAAGGAGTTTCTAAATACCCATCATTCTTGCAAATTAAAGCAACAGAAAAAAACTCCCAGGCTCCTTCATCTAATCCAGAAAAGAGCGATTGCCAGCCTATTTATGCGACGCCACCTCAAAATCTCCAAAACTGGGGTCAGAATGCATTCTGTGTAAAGTATATCAATCAATCAACTCAAGTCGAATTCAAGACCACGTGCAGTGCCGGATTTAGAAGCTGCGGAAACAATTTATGTATTGCTAGCAGCGTCTCATGTCCAATCACATCGATAAGCTTGGAGAGTTCTATACCGACTGCAAACAATAGCAGCAAAGTAGTGAATATGACTGACGGTTATTTACTTCTCAAATCGAAGTCAAATGAACAACCAGTTGTCCAGTTTGGAGTCAGTTTCGATGGAAAGCCTTGCCTATCTTCGGATCTTCAACCTACAACGAACTCTGCGGAATATTATCAATTGCTTAGAGACGTTCCTAAAGGATGCAACAAATTTGGTTCTGATGATGGTGCCGTTGTTTTGGACAAAATGGACGCACTAACCGAATATAAGGAGAATGGAATCGCATTTAATAGCAACTATGGTGGCTCATTCTCAAATATCGAAGCCTACCTATTCTATAGACAGAGATATCAAATTGCGAATTCTTCAGAGTGTTCTGTGTTAAACACAAACGAATTCAGCAGCACTGGTCTGGGAATTCAGAGGCTGGTTGATATCGTCATGGGTTGTGCAACTATTGTGCTACTGTTATCTGTCTTTTTAGGAATGGTTGCAGGACTGATGGCAAATAAGAAGAGAGGCTTGAATCTGTTTCACATGGGGACAGGTACTAATTTACTATTGTTCTTAGGCATCACTGCAATAATTGTGTCCACGGTCGTTGGCTTTTGGTATGGACAAGAGTATTATAGGAGTCTCCAGCAACAAAATGAGCTGTTTAATACCCTTCGAAGCCAACAATGTGTCGAAGATCAGCAAATCCAACCGGTTATCCAAGACTTTTTAATAATACCAGATAGAGCGAATCTTCTTTACCAATTTTTGAGAATTGCATTAGCTGTGAGTGTAGCTACTTATGCTGGAGTATTGTTCGGCTATGCTCTCAATATTTGTCAAAAAGATTAATAACTTGCTATTGCTACTGCTCAATATGTATATTTTCATAAAAGGATAAGTCACGTTCAGAAAGAAATTTGAAATTAAATGTTCGAAGCCTTTAATTACCTGATCAGTAGCACTACAATGCTCAAGTCAACTTCATTTAATTTTTCTAATGGCGCATAACATAATAATTGATTTTGTGAATTCTATCTGGCGAGTATTCGACTCTCTGCGTTGGGAAAAACTATTGAGTATGATATGACATATGGGATGATCAGGTATCGTCAAAAAATTATGATTCGCAGAAGAATCGGTAATTGCTTTGTTTTTCCTCTGAAAAGGATCTAAATTTCTCCTTGATCAGTTAATGGTCATAAGTTTGATGAAGCTGTTTAACTTCCTCTCGAAAAATCTGTTTGAAATTTAGAATAAAATTTACGATTTAAACAGAAGAAACTTATGTACACGTACTCGTTCTCCAAGCCAGGCGATTCGTCTGGTAAATCAGGTATAGAAGCGTCGTTGAGTACCAAGTCTGGTTTAAATGCAAACGTCAAGTTAACATATTCACAGTTTACTCCAGATCAGCAAACTATACAACCACAAAGCCAGTATAGTGATCAATCTGGTGCCCAGCAGCAGCAACCTCTGCATCGATCCGTTTACCTGCTAGATGGCAAGCCTCAGCCATGGAAGGATACTACCCAGCAAAGGCAATATTTCCAAGACATAAGAAAAGCTGGTCTCCTAAACGAAAAACATTATGGCGCTTCAGAAAAAGCATGGATGCAAAACCAGCGTTTAGAGAAATCTCAGGTGATTCTGAAAAACTCACAGATATTAGAGACAGGCAAGAAGATTTTGCCGAGTGGAGCAGAGTATGATCCTAACAAGTGTTACTACAGAGATCCTGAGATAGTGAAGATAGCTGAGATTGGAAGACAATATTGCAACCTGGATTGGAGAGATCCTGGAACACAACAGGAATACTTTAGAGCCTTGCGAGAGACAGGATTGCTAAATACTAACTTTTATGGAACGAGTGAAGAAGATTTTGAGGAGAAACTGCATTTGATAAAAGATGGTGCAGTTGTAGATGAACAAGGGAGAGAGATTCTGCCTGGCAAAATCAAGCTTACGCCTGAAGAAGTTCAAAAAGCCTTTGGGAATCCTGACTTGAATCTCAATCTCAGAGATTCCCGATTCGCGGGCATTTCTAAGCAGGCGCCTCTATCATTAAGGCTGAATCTGCACCAAAGTGGAGACTGGAAATCCCAAGATCCCAAGCAGTACTTTAAAAATCTGAAAGACTCCCAATTGCTTCCCGAAAAATTTTACGGTTCACCCACCCATCAAAGCGAGCTCAAGGTTTCTCAGTCTATCAGCAGAACGTTGCCGCTAAAATAGAAATTCAGTTTGTAATAAAAGTCCATCATCAAACTTCTTTATACACATACTATTCCTCATTGATTTGAGCTGCAGTTTAGTTCCTCCTTGATTTACTTTGACTAACTTGAACTGTTTTTGTAAATCTGAAACATTTCAAATAGAATCTCATGAACAAAGTCAATTAAAACAAACTTCTCCTTATAAAGTAAATCGTTCGAAGTTGAATTGAGCATTCAGTCTAAATAAATTGTATTTCCACTAAATACGAGGTATGATTCGCCGTTAGAAGCAACATTATTGCCAAAAATCTTTCAGGCCCAGAAATCGTCTTAACAACAGCTGTTATCGAGATTAAACAAACAACGGAAATGTTCTGCTGATTTAACAAAAAAATTCATTTCAATCTAAAAAATCTGCAGAATAGAAATATTAGCTCTACAACATAGTTATTCGTGAACATATTTTTCAACCAGATTTGCTTTCGTTTTTGTGTTAGCTACCTGCAAATCTTCTCATATCAGCAGCTTTTATTGTTTTATCCTGTTACTCCATATTATTTTTATTTTATATTATAAATATCATCCAAGATCATTTGATTCGTCACAGGAACAAAAGCATCAGAGGAAGATGATAAGGAACTCACCAGACACAAGCATGCAACAGCCTGGCAATACCCTGCCGAAAAAACCTCTGACACAGGAAGAAGGTTCGAAATCCCCTCAAAAAAATTCCCATGATATTCAACTACAACAGCAATCCATCCATCAATATCACTTGAGATCGGCAGTAGACAGCAATAAGAAGTTGACCGAAGATGAGATCAAAGATAAACTGAGTACAGACATTTCTCGTGTGTTTAGTTCTGCGGAGAAAAATGTTAGACTTGACATTTGTGGTGTGGACTCCAGAAATGTGGCAGCAACAACGAAAAGAGAAGCTTTTGAATCGACAGAAGCGAGAGAAACATTTAATATACAGGTCAATATTTTCCGAAATGAAAATCGTGAATCTCCAAACAAAATGATGGCAAAAGAAAAACTTTATGATTGTAGTTTTGAGAAGAAAAATCTTCAAGAGCAAGTCTCACCTACTCAGAGTATCCTCCAAAAATCTTTAGGGATAGTGACTGATTATCAGAAGGAAGTGAGCAACCTAACAGAGGGATCGATAGATCGGTCTAAAGTAATTTCAGATCTGCAGAGGATAATTGAAACTTTACAAGGGATATCATCTGAAAGAATGATAGATTTACTCCCAAACCAGCAAAGAGATCTGTTATTCGATCAAAGCGCTCACTACACATCTGAATCAAACCAAGCACGTGGGAGGATTTCCTATCAAAATGGAAACCAGAATACTTCTTCAGTTGGGCAGGCTAATTATAATCCGTTAACTGAAACTCACTCTAGTCAAAATTCATATCTAACAAGAACTGAGAGAGATCGCCAATATAACGGAGATCTGACTGCCTTGCAAGGCGAACTAGAGCAAGATAAAATAAAGTTTGGTTCGCTCCATGAAACTGCCTCTAAAGGTTCTGTTCAAGAAAAAAATCAAACAAGATATTCAAGCATGCACGACGATGATCGAGTAAGGAGAATATCCCCAGGAGGCAACCCACGGAGAAATATTTTCGCTGATCGGAAGAAGCCAGATAGTAGTGACACAACTACATACAGGAACACATCCGTTGGAGTAACCTCTCAAAATTCATATTTGAGTCCTTCAGGCTCTGAAAATTTTATGACCTCAGAAACATCCAAACAGCAATCTCGAAGTCTAACGATAGATGGCAAAATTAACCAACAACAAGCATATCCCTCAGCGCAGCCTCCAGCGTACAAAAGTCTATATGTTCCTCAATATTTGTCAAGAAAAGGCCCAAATGAAAAAATTGAAACACAAATCGCCCAAAATAAGAGTTATGATGTGAAAAATCCTTCTCCCACTGAAGAGCTCATTTCTTTCAATGGTTCGGCTTCCCCACAGAAAGACATGAAACATTCTGCTTCATTTCGCAGTGAAAATCCAAAAAAAGACTATGAAAGCTCTCCCACAGATCGATTTCTTGGGGATGGAAACTCTTATCGTTACTCTGCTCTTCGGTCTGATCAGCAGCAAACTGTATCTACTCCGTCGAAGACTAAAGGTACATCCGAACGAGCAACTATTCCCTCTGAAATGAAACAGATGACGACTAATAAAAGCATTGAGAAATTGCCATCTGCTTCAGTCTTCCAATCAGATGAGAAGGCCCAACCAGATTCAAATGATAGGTCTTGCGAGCACATCACCCAGGTTTTGATACTCCAAGGCAAGGTAGAAAGACCGAGAACGAAGTCAGCAGCAATAAATCGGAGCCAAACCTAACTGCCAGCGTGAAAAAACTTAAAGAAGGCTTAGACAATCTCTTAAGGAAGTATCAAGATGAATTCTCATCTAATGCAGAAACCCAAGAATGGTCTCCAGGAGCTTCGAATACTGATGAAAATAAGAGGAAAAATGAATTTAGATTGTTTGAAGAAGGAAGAACTGGCCTCCCTGCGAAGAAATCAATTTCAGAGGCGCTTAGTAAATCTGAGCCCATTGAACAAGAGATGACGAAAAAGTCCGACCAGAGACAAATAAATCTTGACTATGATGCAGATGAGAAAAACAATTCAGACAATGAAGGAGCAGTCTCAGAAAGACAAAGTAGGGCGGAGGAAATTGCCAATATCAAAAATCAGATGGATTCCCGATCCTCTCCTGAGAAGGACACTGAGAGTCAGAAGAAACTGATTCACTCTGAAAAAATTGAAGAAGAGATGCTGAATGGAGGAAACGAAAGTGAGCAAACAATGACTGAAGAAGCTGAGTTAAGGACTCAAGCTGTTGATGCATCGAATGAGCAGGTATGTGGAAATGGAACCTTAAATAGTAAAGAACAAAGCAAATATGAAGAACCTATGATGCTTCAAAGCAGTACCAACAAATTGGAAAATCCTGGTAATCAGCTTCAATTGCCTCATAAAGAAGGAGACATTCGAAATTCTTTGCTGAATGCTCAAAATACTGATCCTACCAACTCTCTAAGTGGATCGATACAAATAGAAACTAAAGAAAACCCACCACAGGTGGAGAAGCATCAAACTACTCTAATTAATGAAACTCTCGACCAGAGTGACCGCCATCAACCAGCGAGAACCGCTGAAAAGATGAACTTGGTCCAAAATTTTACACCTGAGTCGATAACCTACGAGATAAAATGCATCCACGAATTTTACTGCGAAGTCCATAGCTTTGCTTCCTGCAAAACCTGCTTCCTAATGTTCGAAGAGAAACTGAAAGCCAAAGAGGAGCTTCTCTCTCAATCACAAGCTAGAGAAAGAGAACTCCAGACAAAATTCGAAAACCTGCAAAGAGAATTAGTTAACATCATGAGAGATCGAGCCCAAGCTGTGCGAAAATTAGAGGAAGAAGGCTCAAAATTTAAGAAATTAGCCAAGCTGGCTGAAGAATCAGCGAGTGCAAAAAGAATTCTTGAACTTGAAGCGGAACTTGATGGTGTCAAAGGCCAACTTGAAGAATTAAAATCATTCTTCTTCCCAAGCCGCATTCACGAAGGAGAAGGCGAAGATGAGTTTACTTATCTAGATGCGACAACTCGAAACACCGAAACTCCAAGGTCCTTCTCTGACTCAATTGCTCGATTTTCATCCAAGAAGGAAGATGAAAATGGAAAAGAGCAGGCATCAAATCAGGATGACCAAGAAGAGAATTTGGGTAGCCCTGTAGAAGAAGAACAATTTATGGAAACCAAAAAAATTTCTTCAGTCAAAAGCTCTCTGAAAAAGCAATCTTCATTAAAGGCAGAGAAGCAAGAAGGTAAAGATATGTCTGGAGATCTCCCAGATGAAAATAAATCCGTAAAAAGCGTTGCAATAAAAGAAGGGGCAGAATCAGAGAAAAAGAAACCCGCAACCAAGATCAAAGAAAGCAAAACCCCTCCGAAAAAAGGAGAGGTTCCTCCAGAGAAAATTATTAAGGTTGAAGACGAACGGATCAATGCGCTGAAAGCCAGAGTAAGAAAAATTATTCAAAAACTAAAGGATCAAGGTTTAGAAACTTGCGGTCTGGTCTTAGGAATAGACTGTACTGCTTCAAATATTTTCACTGGAAGACGTTCATTTGGAAACAGGCATTTGCATGATATATCCAATCGTACACTTAATTTCTATGAGCAAGTGCTAAGTATTCTTGGATCTATTGTAAATGAATTTTCAAGGGACGGAAAATTCCCCGTATATCTTTTCGGAGATGATAAATCTCGCGATCGGAGTGTCAGACCTTTGTACTTATCCAGAACTGGAAGTGAGGAGTGTCATGGCCTTGAACATGCTCTTGCAGAGTATCGAAGGAAAATAACAAAGATTGGGTTGTCAGGCCCGACATCATTTAGACCTCTTATCGATAAAGCAATTGAAATTAGCAAACAAAAACAGGAATTCCAGCTCCTAATTATCATTGGAGACGGAGCTGTGAGCAATCTCGATGAAACTATAAGTGCGATAGTTGAAGCATCTAATTATCCCATCGCGATTGTTATGGTCGGTGTTGGAGACGGCGATTATAGACAGTATCCTACAGATCCATGGTATGAAATGAAGAAACTAGATGATATGATCCCGGAGAGAAAGTTCGATAATTTTAACTTCATTCATTTTGAAAAAAATATGCTCCCAGAGGAATTTGCTGAACAAGCTCTCGAGGAGCTCTCAGAAGCGTATAAATTCTGTGTTGAAAATAAAATGATAGGTTCTCCTTCAAATACGAAGCCTATTCAAGCAAAAAACGAAAATCAATTAGAAAGGAAAGCATCCAATGTGACGGAAGAGATAGGCAGTGCTACTCTTAAAACACCGAGAAAATCCGATCAAAAATCAGAAGCCAGTGGCAAATCTAATCCTCCATCTAGAGATGAATTAGAATTGGCAACCAACACTCCCAGAAATAAGGAAGGAGATGACACTACTAAAAGACGAAAGGTCTCAAAGAAAAGCACGAAGAAACCTCAAACGGCTCAGAGCAACGAAACTGAAGTCATATCTACTCCAATTGACATCCAGAAAGCTGAAGAGTTAGCCCAGCAAGAGCAAAGCTCCATAAATATCTCTGAAAACCTGCAAGAGCAGCCACCGATTAAAAAGGAAGTCAAAAAAATACTAAAAAAGTCATCTCAGACATCACAACAAGCAGACTCTGGCCTTTCAAATCCTCGAAATACAGAAACAACTCTGCTAAAGGAATCTAAGGTCCCTGCTCTTGATTTAACAGCAAAACCGAAAGTAAATTCTACTGATTTAAGCAATGAAGACACGCTGGTAGCCGAACCAAATAAGAGTAAACAGGAAGAGGAAGAAAAATCAAGCAGTTCCAAGAAAAAGGCCTCGGGTTCAACTAAAGCAAGCAAAAAGCCGACAATTAAAAAAGGTCCCGATGACACACTTTCTAAATCATCAGAACTTTCTGTTGAAAGCAAAAGCCAAGAGTCAACACCTAGACAGCTAGATGAGCCTGCAATAGAGAAAAAAATTGCTAAGAAAGTCGTTAAAAAGAAACAGTAAATAAAGTATTACTGCCATAACAAATCAATAATTAAAATGGGTTTAATTATTAAGGAAAATTTTAGGAAGGTTATATGGGATTATGTGATGAATTTTGCTTGCATTGCCACCTATTCTTGAATTTAATCAGTCTATGCCTCTCAATTAAAATTCTAATATCATCGTTGAGATTTTTTAAGCCGCAGAGAATATTACCGCACCATATTACCATTGGTTTCATTTTAAAAAATTGTGAAGCTTCGGAGTTGGTGTTGTTATCTTTTTGATTGGAATATAAGTAGGAGAAGCTAACTTGGAGGATACCATAATTAATTTCATACTTACTTACTAACAACAACATAAAAAACCTGACTACTCGTCTTCAACGTCATGAAAAAAAAATTTTCGAAGTTGAATCTCTCAGAACTATACACTCAATGCACTTGCTCTGCCCTAGGGTTCATGGAGATTTTGATACTTCGAAAAAGATTTAGATAAGAAGCTTCTAGAGGGAGTAACCAAGATAAAATTCAAAAAAGACACTTAAGCAGTATCAATAAAATGTTTCAGTTGAGTTTAAACTGAGATGAAGAAAAGCAATTTTGATATTAGTGCAGCTGTCAGAAAAGCGATCTCTAAAGGCCGCGGTAACAGTTTCCACGAGTCTATGGAAACCACAAAAGAAGCAACATCCAATGTTAACGTGACAAGGGATAATGATGAAAATTACATTGATAAGAATTTGAATGCAATTTTCGAAAAAGCTCAGCAAAAAAAGCACATAGTAGTAAGAGATTTACGGCATCAAATGCAAAAAGAGAGCTCAATAAAGTCGATACAAGGTTTGCACAGCAAGCACCAAAGTGCTCATAATTTCAAAGAGGAATTAGCAGAACATCACATTGCAAACGCGAAATCAAGAACTCCTGGTCATTTTTTCGAAAGTGACAAAGAAAATATGACCTCAGAGAGTTGTCTTTATCATCATATCCATGACGATGAAAACAGTTATCATTCACCTTTCTTTCAGAGAAATTCTTCCAAAGCAGCGTTTACAGACTGCAGCAACATTCTCGTGCCACAGAATAACCTACCTGCACCAGCGTTTCCTCACAGACGTAATAATTCACAGGGGAAACCGTCGTCTGTTCAATTCAGAGACAGTCAAAAGCAAATAAATGAAACTAACTTCTTCCTACCAAAGCAATCTCCATCAAAGCAACCAATAAAACGAAAAAAGGCTAACTTTGATAGTGTGGACCCTCAAAAACTAATAATTTTTGCTGCTATTCTACATAAAAGTTATCTTCGATCATTGAGAGCAGATTTTAAGCGTTGGCGCGAGAATGCAATGGAACAGAACCCGCAGAAAAAAGAAGAAGAAGTTGGAGGTGGCTTTGTTCACCAAGAGAGTGCTCGCAATCAATCAAAGTGTAACTGCACTGAGAATATGGTTAGATTGAAAAACTTTTTCATAAACCTGAGAAATTTTCATGATACAGTCGAAGTTTTTCGGCGACTCTTTCAAAAATCAATGAGGGTTGGGTTCGACCAGTTGAAAAGCAACGTTTCTGCTCATAAACTTCGAGTAAGAGATAATAATATTATCAACTCTCTGATTTTCGTTTTTAAATTTAGGATATTTATCATAGGTCTATTGCTTTAGATTCAGTTTTGAAGATTGCTAAGAGAACACAAGAAAGAGCGATAACACGAGCTTTTACTAAATGGAAGACAATGCCAGCACTTTTTGTTGGAGAGAATTTAAATTCTCAATATATTAAAACATTGCAAGACATGTTCCAATCTGAGAAGGAGCAACTGATTAAAACAGCACAAGATATAAAACATGATCAAATTAGACTGGAGCAAGAAAATGCTTTGCTTCGAGCTCAGCTGCAAAAACAACCTGAGCATCGATTCAATTATTCCAAAAATCAGCAGAAAAAAAATATCTCTCAGAAAAGAATTGAAGAGTATGATCCTTCAGAAGTCCAGAGTGACTGTGAAGAAAATAAAACTAGTAGTCCTAACATGTCGATGGGTGCTGATGAAATACTGAAAAGGCAGAAAAACCTGGAATTATACAATCAACTGAGAGCTGTATTTGAACAAAATTATAAAGGATTCAAAGGAGCGACAGGAGAAATATCAGCCCAGGAAGAATCGAAAAGAACTCAGCCAACCCATAATGCAGGACACCAAAATAACAGCTCCATAGGATCTAGAAGCAGAAAGATCTATGCCCTTGACGAGGAAGAATTACCTCCCAACAAAATAATTCATCCATTAGAATTGAATGAACCTTCCCTACACCATGAGAAAGCTAATCAAGGTAGCAAAGAATGCGACGAAATTCAAGAGATACTGAGACAGCGATACAAACACTCAGACTTCAATGACGGAAAGGATGCCCATATTTTCAAAGTGCTAAAACATACGCTGCCAATAATTTTTGAAAGCAGTGCGTCACGTATTTTGATCAACATCCCAAATATTTCTCCAGATCGACGTGAAACCATCAAGCATGAAATTAAAAACATACTGCTCGACGTTATCTTAAATTTACTTGACAAAATTCTGCTTATTCGCAACAGATTGCAGTGATATTTGTAACACATCTCTATCTATTTTATTTTTGTGAAAATAACGAAGCAGATGTATTAAGCTATCTACAGATTGTTCCTTTTGAGTATCTGCTATCTTTTTTCACTCCAGTAACTTTCTTCATTAGACGCTATATATCTATCAACCAGTATTCTGACTGTTCTCATTGTTAACAGAGAATTCTTTCCTTTGTGAATTTAAAAAATTAGTAATTATCGTTTAAAAAGTATCAAATCGCTATGAACATAAAAAACTGCTGTTTCCCTCTTTTCTTCCTGACTCTACTTCAACTACTTGGATCAATCAAAGTGGTATATCCTTCTTTCTTTATAACAGTTCATGATTCAATTCGATCGAAGTTAGGTGTACAGTATCCAATCGATATAAAAGATTTATCTTACGATATCGAGAGATCAACGGCGTTTACAGCTAGCCCAAATCTAGGAGAGGATGCTCCGTTCCAATGGACTATTTCGTTCCAGAAAGGTGTACCAGCATTTTGTGTAGCTGCTCCATCTTCAGTGGTCACTGAAGATCTGGATTCTTTTTATTATGCGGAAGACCCTTCTGTTTTGCAGAGTTTGCTTCCCGGTGCCGCCGTACTATACCCGAAAGGCACAAACGACACTGCGATTTTTTATATGGTTGATAAAATGCACATGGATTTGTGGGTTTTGAATGCTACTCTTAATCATTCAATATCAACCTTGCCCCCAGAACTTGTACAAGAAACTAAAATCGAATTTACATTGAACAAAATATCGATGCACTCATATGGAAGTTTTAACACTACGCAACCAATGAGCTATCATATTTTACTTGTGGATGATATGACTCTTCTCATTATGATTAATGGAAATATCGTAACATTTAATTTAGTCAATCCAATGTCTCCGACATTTGGGACTTTCTCCTCACTACAAAACCCCGTGCACACAGGAGCAGTTGCTTACAACTCTTTGCTTTATGTCAGCGCGAGTACTCAAGGAATTGATGTCTACGATTTATCAGGCTATTCTGCTTCGATTAATTGCCTGTATAGTTTGGATTCAGGAAAATTTGGCACAGGTAGTTTGAACTTAACAGCATTGGATATTGATCAGAAAAGCAGCATCCTTTATGTGGCAGATTACAATCATGGCATTTATTTTATTAGTCTTCAAAATGCCAATAGAAACAATCTGCATTCTTTGGGGGTGAGCCCGCTAAACACAGCAGAAAATTTACAAGGAGCTTTTCAACTAGCCTTTGGCGGTTCCTCCTTGTTTGTGGGAAGGCATTCAACAGATGGTGAATATTTACTGGTACAGCTTTCAAAACTTTCTGCTAACTCGACACTCTGGTCAACTCTCAGAATTATTGAAACGCTCCCTACGAGTTCGTACCTCAAGCTCGGTTCAGAATACGTATTCTTGAGTTCCGCAAATTTATTTACTACGATAAGACACTCAGTACCGTCAATGTACGTAGAGGACGAGAGACCTTTTTCTTCCCAAAGCTTTGAAGTCAACTTAGTTTTTGCTCACCCTTTTACCCTCAATCAAAAACGTTATGTCCTTGCGGTTAGCAAATCTCAGTTTGAAATCTTCAGCATCTATAATTCCATTCCCTCACTTTCATGCTTTGCTGGAAATCGTATCGGGAACGGAGAATACGTAACTAATAACACTGTCGTTTCGAGCAGTTGCCAGAAAAAAGTGGATGTCGGAGACACATCGCCTTTCTCAGTCTGTTATCAAAGCTTCTTAATCAAATTTAATGTTTATGAACCATTCTTCGAATCACCCAAAAAAGCTTTGATTGTTGGACTTACAGTTGGATTGACTGTGGCAGTAGTCTTTTTATTCTGCTGTATCTATTACTTCAGAAAAACCAAGAACTATGAGAAGCTTCGATCGGAAATTGAACCTATGAATGAAAGGAACCCTCGTTCTGATGATAAACAATATTCTAAGAAGCTGAGCTCCAACGAGTTAGGCACGCAAGATATCAATCTCGAGTTAGGTTCACGATAAACCCTTCTTGGAGTTGGAGCAAGCAGTCACAAGCAGGACTTACAAGGACTCTAAAAATATTTTAATCGAAAGAAAAGATAAATTTGTTTCTCTTGAGGCAGGTTCTCAATTCCAACCTATTTGTGGTAGTATTCAATTTTGATTTGATTGTTAGATATGAACTCCGTTTACATTACACAAAAGCCACTGCTGATTCTATACAAGTAGACTTAATTAAAATGTATAGAGAAAAAAAAAATATATATATATCTGCTGGTTCTTGAGGAGCAAAATAACTGCAGTTCTGAGTAGGGATTAGTAAGAAATATAATTTTCAAAGAAAGTCTGAATTGAGTTATTCTTTCTATCAATGAAACTCCCCAGTTTCAACTAATTTTTGTTGAATAATAAGAATTATACAAGGCCATATATTATTGGAATTGTGAACTGGCAAAGATTTAAAGAGTGGAAGTTAATAAGGATATAAATTGCACGAGCATTGGCTCACTGTAGTTCCAAATTACTTGAAGCGGAAAATTCGCACAACATATCAATCTCTTAGATTTGGGGAATTTTACCAACCATATGTCCCAACTCCACCTTTAAAAGGTCCGGTGATATTAGAAGTGATCCACCCTCCATAAAAATCTCCTTCTTGAGATTGGACAACTTCTTCGTCCACGAGGCATTTATCCATAAAAGAGGGATAGAAACTAATATAATCTTTAATTTCTAGAAATTCTTTGTTCGGATCTGGATAATACCAAGCCTTGTTTTCTAAGATCTTTTCTTTAACCTGAATAGTGTAATAGGATGCAGCTCCTTTCCACTCGCAAAATGTATTTTTTGAAGTCTTTTTAAAATATTTCAACTGAACGTCTTTAGGTGGGAAGTAGTAGGTCGGAGGATGACTGGTCTCAAGGACGCGATATCCTTCTGTTGTATCTGCTATCATTTCTCCTTCAGCAAACACTCGCAGACGCTTTGATACTTTCTCAAGCTTTGGAGGTCTCGGATAATCCCAAACACATTCTTTCCAGGTATTCGATCTGGATTTATTTTTTCAGAACTCACCATTTTCAGAACAAGGTTTTTATTATTATATCTCAAGAAATTTCCTTTCAAAATCATTGTGCGAATGAATTTAACTACGACTGAGTAAGATAATCTTTTACTCAATTTGAATAACAACTGCGGTTTCTCGAAGTCTATGAAAGAGCCTAAACTCAAATTATAAAGATCGCCCGGAGTATAAAACCACTTGAATCTGGTTTCTCTCTCCCTCTCGCTCGATTTCTTTACTACATGCTGAGAGTTGTCAAAAAAAATAAAATAAACTAGGTGTCATTTGTCGAATTATGAATAGATGATTGATGACTCAAAGATGTGAATAAAAGCTAGCTTCCGAATGCTCACAATCGGAGGAGAAGAAGTGATTTCATCTGAGAAACACATAAATTTGAAACACATAAATTCTTGTATTTTCAACAATTCTACTAATTCTTTCAATCTAAAAGAAAAAATTGAAGTCCGAATTTATAAAAATATAATTTTTTCCAAATTACAACTTTATAATGTGAGTCAAGAGGATTGAGAAGGGTTTGTTTCAAATATAAAAAAGAGTATTGATTTCTTCTGTATATTAGATTGGTAAAGAGTCATTGACAAAATTATGCTTTGGAACGGTTATGGTACTCTGGATGAACAATTTAAACCAGCAATTGCAAACTTCATACAAAATATAGGGTATATTGCTGTTACTGATTTGAGAATCATTGTGTACATGAGTAGCGGATATGTTAAATGTGATACACACCTTATGCTTGGAATTTAGCAACCTTTATTTACCATGCTTAGTAGCACCTTATAAATTAAAAAACTCCATGTTATATTGAATTGCTGATAAGTATGTTTTGAGCTTACTTATAAGAATTAAAGATAGTTATGTTGTGTATCTGATCTCATTGATCTTCATTACTAAATAACGAAAGAGTGATTTCATTAATACAAAGTATTTCACTTCGGAGGAGTACTTATTTAGCTTGGAATGAGCTATGCTTTGACTTAGTAAATTAATTAATTGAGAATTTATAATATTACTGAGTATTGCAAATTAGAATTCATTGCTGATTTCTGGAGAAGGAGAGGGGGAAAAAAGCATAAGAGCATTCAAAGGATAGTATCCTTCAATCCATATCTTAAAAAATATCCATTTTCTGAGATCCGATTTCATGCTTTTTTTGCTCTATTCCAGATTTTTCATATTCTTCTGTGAAAAAGGTGAACAGTAAATAAATTTTTGCGAGAAAATAAGCAGCCGACGGTCTATTTTCGTTTCATGAGAGTTTGGAAAGGACGAAACTGTTTTACCAATATCGAAAAGATATTTTTCAGGAATTAGGTTTGAGGAATGATGTCAACGCTCTTAGCATAGAGGAAAATCTCTGAAGTCAGACCCCATTGAGAAGAACGAATGTGATACTTATCTTCACAGAAAAGAGACTGTGACCTATTTCATGATGGATCACAGATTCATCAGTGATGTCATTGTAAGAGAGAAATGAGTATTTGTCTAAGAAATATTATATGGTCTCGTTGGAATCTTTAATACTCAGAATCAAATATATCACTATATTCAGGGCAGACCAAATCGAGTTATTCTACTCATTTTAATCAAGTCTTAAAAAATTGCAGTTAAGTCTCAATCTCTTTGGAAAGTTTTTCATGTATGGCATTCTATACGAAATGATTTCATACAACTTTTCAGAGTTTGAGGCTACAACTCACTTGTAGAATGGCTTGGTGTGTTCTCAGGTAAGAAGAAGATCTCTTCTTTAAGTTTTTAGAAAAATATTGACAGTCAAGACTTATAAATCTATTGGAGATAGTGAAGCGCTTTTTATAACAGGATTATCGAATTTTATCAAGTTCAGGCGCAATCTTTAACTGCTGAGTAAAAGAATTAAAAAAAGAGAAAATGCAATTGGAGCCTGTGTTCACCATTCTGATGCTTTGCTGCTTCTTCAGAGCAGGTAAATGAATAAATCAAATTTTGACTTACATAGAATAGAATCTGTATCTGTGATAACAGATCTCACAGATATCACATCGATTAATGATGCATTCTCGGGAGGATCTCCAACCTGGACTTTTCTTGCTGGAACTGGAAATTTGCTATCGACTTGCGCTTCGAACGATTGGCTCGGAGGACCAGGAGAGCTTACAACATCTACAATTTATAGAGAGTATTCGGGATTAGATTCTCATTATGCTCTGAATATACAATACTCGATCTATTTTGGTGACAATTGGAATGGGCAAGGTTACATTTTTCAAGTCGACACTTCTACGGTCACTTTCACAACAATTACTGGTGCAGCTGCAACTTCTGACTGCGGTGATCCTGGCGTCACAGATTATGGAGTTTGGACTGAAAGCAAGACCGTTACTCATTCTCTTCCAACTGCAAAACTTACGTTTCAAGTACAAGACAATGGAGTTGCTCAACCATTTTGGTGGGCTGTGAGGGCCATTACAGTTACTGTCGTAAATACCTGTTTTACAGGTTGTGCGACTTGCAATGGTCCCGATGCAACAAACTGCTTGTCTTGTGTGACAACTTATTTTTTGGATTCATCAACATCGTCATGTGTACAAGCATGTCCCGCAGGTATGTATGGTGACCCTGGCACTAATACATGTGCAAGTAAACTACTACTACATGAATTGAAAAGGAATTAAATTGAAATGAATTATTTAGGTTGTACAAGTCCATGCGCGGAATGTTCTGGTTCGGCTAGCTCTTGCACAGTTTGTATTCCCACTTACTACCTCGACACCCTTACCTCAAGTTGTGGTACCATCTGCCCTCTAGGATATTACGGAAATGATGCAGATTGGACCTGTTATGGTAAATATATTTCGAAAGTAAATTTCCTCATTCGTTCCTAGCATGCACAAGTCCTTGTGCTACTTGTTCTGGTGGACCCACAAATTGTATCACCTGTATAGCGAATTACTATATCCCAATAGGTGACAGTGGATGCAACGATTGTCTGGGACCTGGTTATTCATTGATTGGAGTCACGTGCTATAAATGCGATTCATCATGCCTAACCTGCGATAATATTTTGCCGACTAGCTGTACTTCTTGCACCCCTCCTTTGCACCTCTATATGGCAAATCAGACTTGCATGGATTGTGATACAAATCTTGGAGTCTATTATTCAGGAGTTTCTAATCAGTGCCTAGACTGTTCCCTCACTTGTGCTGACTGCTCAGGTGATCCAACAAATTGCATTCTTTGTAACCTAGGGACATATTTGCTATCTACTGGTCCTTCAACCAGCACTTGTGACCTTTGCACGATGGACTATTATTATATAAGTGGATCTGACTGCTTACCATGTTCTCCAAATTGTAAAAAATGCTCTGAGACAGCGACCACATGTACAGTCTGCGAGCCCGGGTTGTTTCTCTATGCTGGAAATCAGACTTGTACTCTTTGCAACGAGGATGGCTTCTTTCAGAGCGGATCGGCTTGTCTTGGATGCCACTCATCTTGCAAGACGTGTTACGGACCACTTGAAGGAAATTGTATTACATGCAATCCCGTCAACCCCACCTCCCCATATTTCCTGGCAAGCAATACAAGTTGTATCCCTTGTCAAGGTGACAAATTTTACTTACAAAGTGACAACATTAATTGCGATCATTGTCATACTAGCTGCCTTGCGTGTAATGGTCCATTACCAACCCAGTGTCTCAGTTGTAATATTGGATATTTCCTGAATGTAACTGATAACACATGTACACTTTGCAATACGGATGGATATTATAAAGATAGCTCGACAAGTACTTGCCGAAAATGCGATCTGTCTTGTAGAACATGTAATGGGAGTTCATTTGCCGACTGTACAAGTTGCTATACAGGCAATTATCTTAAAGATAATTCAACCTGTACTGATTGCGTAATCTACGGCTATTTTATCCAGGACAATTTCTATTGCAGTAAGTGTGCCTCAACCTGTGCAACCTGCTATGGCACACAACCTAACAACTGTCTGAGTTGTACCAACGGATTGTATTTAATTCAAGGTCTTAACACTTGTGGCGCCTGTAATTTGCAAGGATATTATGCTCAATATCCAAATTGTTTGAAATGTAGTCCAGTATGCCAAAACTGCAGTGGACCAAGTGAAATGTATTGCACTTCCTGCAATCAGGCAAACAATCTTTATTTGTTATCTACAGGCTCTGGAACTACTTGCTCCTCCTGCAAAATGGATTATTATTATCGAAACGGAGGAAGCTGCTCTCCTTGTCATACAACCTGTCAGTCGTGTCGAGGAGAAACGAATCAGGATTGTATTAAGTGCAAATACGGATATTACTATAACCCATTTACACTCTATTGTGAGACCAACTGCGCATCACCTTACGTACTGAATTCTCAAACACTACTCTGTGAAATCACTGCCCCATTTATTGTCGATTATTTAACGGCATTTAACTCTTCCTTTCTTCGCAACTCAGCCCTAATAAGCGGAGGAAATAATGCGGTTCTTCTTGCCAATGTTACAAGTCAACTCACAAGTTTCGTTGACCAAATGGTTTCTGATGGATTTTCTGGATGCCCTCGATGTTCTGGGTCTGGAACTTGCACGTATAAGGAATTATATCTCAGCTCCAAATGTGACTGTGATGAGGGTTGGCAAGGAGATTACTGTAGTATTGAGTCGAATGAGGCTTCCAAAATTGAAAAAATGCAGACTCAATTGCTGAACTACATAGAAAATCGCGTTTTGAGCCTAAAGGTCAATTCTGTTGGGACGCGAGAATACCTTGAGGCCATGCTTAATATTGTTTCTGGGAAATATGTGGCTCTCAACGTCTCGAATAAAGCTGTAACTATCATAAACTCAATCATCACTCGTGATTACAGTACGATTCACCCAACTGATGTCTTTGATCCCTCATTAATGCAATTGGCTCTCCAAGTGCTCGATAGTTCCTTACAGAATATTTATAATCAGGACTGTGGACTCACATCGAATGGGTCAGGCCTTTCCTACAACAACTCTATTAGCTGTATAGAGCAGCTGGGACTCTTCCAGCTCTGGGGAAAGAACCCTTCTTCAACGCAATATACTCTTAACTCATCAGTTCTGCAACTTGGATCAAAGCGAATTACTGGAGGAGTAACAGATGGAACATTCGTTTTCAAAGGAACGCCCCCTCCGCAAGTTATTCTGGAACACTCCAATGCACAAAGTATAGGTTCAACTCAAGTAGATCTGCATGTAGCATATGCAACAAAAGATCTCTACGACTGCCCTTATAATCAGAGCAAAAAAGGAATTCCCCCTCCAGTATCAGTTTGGATCAATAATGCTGGTACCTCTACGAAATCTAATTTCGCAGACGACTTCTCAGCTTCACTCATCTACCCTCTGAATGGGATTACCGGAAGCAATATCACAGCCTGCCAAACAGGATGCACCGTGAGTACGTATGCTGATCCAACCGGAATTAAGATGCTTGAATGCGATTGTCCTTCAATCTCTTCTCTAAAAAATGTTCCCACTCCTGGAGATATATTCTCAGAATCGAACCTCTCGAAGCTTTTGCAATTTTCAGCATTACAAAATTACGACTATTTACACTCAGCTGCGTTTTGGTTGCTATGGGTACTTCTGGTTTGGTATTTAACTTCCGTGCTGATTATCAAATTCAATGTCATTTCTCCTCTGAAATATCAAATTCCAAGAGTTATGAGAGAATTTTTATCGCTGAAAAAGCTAAACATACAGCAATCTGTTGCAAGAACAATGCTAAAAGCGTTCTGCGTAAGGAAACATTCATTCGTAGGTTCTTACTTAATTTTTTATAGTACGGCCATGCGTTTGTATCCATTTACTTTTACGAAGACAGGATGTTCCCTCGAATCAGGAGACTGACGTTGATGTATTGTCGATTTCTCATCTTGGGTGCGTTTTCGTCCATCTTCAACAAGTCCAAAATCGTAATTCTTTTCCTCTCTAAGAGCCCCTTATCTGACCTCTTTATAGAATGGATTCTTATCGACGCTCATCATGATTATGCTCCCTTTTGTCACAGTCCTTCCAATAAATACAATACTCAGGAAGTTAATTATGAGGAGAAAGTAATATTTTCGAAAGCCTTTCAACTCTCATATTTTCTCAACGTAAAGAGTAGTAAAATTGCCTCGAAATTTAGCAGAACAAGTCATAGCAAGACGTCCAGAAGCTACTGAAGAGGCCGTTAGAGAAGAAGTGATCCAAATTCGAAGACGACATGCGCGAAAAGCTTTTATTAAAGAATGGACCTACAATATGTTTGGATATTTCGTCACTTTCATTATTATGTGCGCTAGTATATACACAATATTGGTTGTAGCAGCAAATAGTGACTCTGAAGACTCGAAGAACTGGGCTGTAAGCTTGATTATTACAGTCTTTCAGGATATGGGAACCAGTCAGATGCTCAAAGTCGCTCTTACTGGTTTCGTCTTGAAGTTGCTTTTGAAACTCCCAAAAAATGGACGGAAGTACAAGCTACTTAAAAAATTATTAGACAAATTGACAGTCAGAGCCATTGTAGTCGCATCCCTCAACCGGATTAAGATTAACGATGGAATGTTTGCTATGTTGCAGACCATGAAAGATGGAGGCTTACCAGGCAACAAACAGCCCGAAACTGTTCCTCCACTAGATTTGAAAGCAAGACCTCAACCCCAAAAGCCCGAACAACTCCAGCAACAACAGCCAGAAGCTAGTAATGGACTTGGGGACGAATCACCTGTTGACAGAGCATTGCTTGACGCAAGAATTCAACTCGAAAGAGAAAGACGTGAGCAGATTCGAGAAGGTCTAAAGCTTAGAAAAGTTGTGAATGTGAGATACAAAGCAGGTCAAGAAGATGTAGAAGCCAGAAAATCAACAATATTTATACAAGAACCTCAAATACCAATCTCATAATCTAGCATTAAATTGCTGATTATAAAACAGTATCAGTATGTAGAGTATTTTTCTTTAACGAATACTAAAACAAATGCGTATAAAATGAGGTCTAATTGACCCATCGAATGTGCACTGGTTGTTAAGGAAAGTGAACTTATGTTGACTCTCCACATTCGTATTCTTTGTTATTTTATCATGAAAAAGAATATTGCTACAGTTTTAATCAAGAAATTTAGAATATTTATTTCGAAGTACTTTTCCTCAAATATTTGACCTTAAATTTTAAGTGCTCACGAACGCGACTTAATGAATCTAGTATTATTCTAACATAACCTCCTTTCCTTCTTGTTCTGATAACAAAAAAATAACAAAAAAAAATGAATCCCTAATCATGTAACAAATAATACAGTAAATTCAAAGCTTAAACTTGAAAATTAGTCAATAGGGATAATTAATTCAGGGGCATTGTCCTCCGAGCTTGATTTATTTGCTTGATCTGTTAGCTTCAGATCAGGACGTTTAATATTCAAGAGTTCTTGACGAGTATTTGATTGGATCAAACTGTGCTTTTCAATAGGAAGCGGCTTCATTGGTTTTGATTTCCCAAGCAAACCAGAAACACCACTGAATGAGCTGGAGCATAAATCTTGAATTAGTCTTCTAATCTGCTTCAATTTGGTAGGTGATTGTTTCTCCCGTAATGTGCTAAAACCCGTAACTGTGTCTTTCTGTGATCCTCTTACTTGAAGCTCAATTGCTTGAGAGAAGTTATCAGATCCAGAACTCTTTGGACTAGTCGGCAATGGTCTGATCATATCAGTCGAAACTGGTTCAAGAATAGGGTCCGACATAGGTTGGCAGCCCAAGACGAAAATTCCCACTTGCTTATCTTTGTGCATTAGAGAAATCCAGGCTCCCGATTGAGTTTGATGGAGAGTACTTGTGGTGACAGAGCCTTTTCCAAGAAGTACATTATCTACTCGACCTTTTGACTCGAAAACTTCGACTCTAATAGTTTGACTGATGCCTGTGAGGTCAACTTGAAATTGCTGATCCCAATGTGGATATTTTCCAGCACCCTCAAGTATTCTGGTGTTCGCTTTGCTACTTCCGATCCAGAGTACGCAGTATAAATCTCGTTTAGTACTGAAATCGTAGTAATTTGTAAATTCTATCCTGCTGGCTCTTACAAGGAAGCTCTTGACCATGGTTCAATTGAGAAAGGAAGTCACCTGGGTTGTAATATGGGGAGGTGCTCCTGAGGAAATTTTCTTTTAATTAAAGTCTTTTATCGATTGAAGCGACCAGAGCAATTTTCTAACTCAGATATTTGCATAGACGTTCAAAAAACGGTTATACTAACCAAACCTCGATCTAATTCTATTTAATTTAATTTCTAAGTCAATAATTATCCACCATATATCCGTGTCACGCCTCCTATCATTGACTCTGTTTGATCATTTTGGCCGAAGTCGGGGCAGACTATTGTTCGCAGAAGGAACTTACGAGAATTCTCCTGAAAAAATTGCAAGTACAGAATCCAATAATCCCTTAATGTTGATATTCAAAGACCCATTTGTAAAAATCCATTGATTTTCCAGTTTTATAGAGTTATCAACTGAAAATTGCTAAGAGTAAGCACATTAACTTCATTATTTTTTTTTTCTTTGAAAACTTAACTTTGTTGAGACATTCAGCTTTTCGCCAGATAACGAATTTGAGATTGCTCGCCATTAATTAGAAATAAATTCCTCTTTTTTAGTTGTTTTGATACCTGCCAATAACTATTTCCATTCATCTTATATGAGTGAAAAGGTGATGTATACATATATCGAAGGAAGCTATCTTTATTATTCTGAGAAATGAACAGCAAACTCCATTCCTTAAGGTATTTCACGCACATTCTGAGCTGCTATTCACTTTCAAGTCAATATAATTGAGTTATTTCATGTTAAGCTGTTTCGCACTATCCGTTTTCTTTACCTTCCGGAAATGTTTGGCGGTTGATTTATCAAACAGTTTTATGAATTTAATTGGCTGCTTTTAAGAGCTGAATCATTATGATTTAACCCAGATTTAACCCAATTATCCCAAGCTCCTTGCTACGCAAGCATTACGAAAAGGGAGTCAAAATAAAACTGGGCATTTGAGCAAGATTACATTCAACTGAAATAACTGAACTGAGATAAGAGAACAAGATTTTTCGATCGATTATTAATAAGAAATACAATAATAGAGCTTACGCAGAGTGAGAACATATATATCCGTCTTGCAGTGAGCTAGATAATCTTACTCACTGGATAGATAATTCCACTTCATCAATTTTAGAGTAATAACTTGTCTTAATATTTTGAATATTTATATAATGTTATACAATTCTGAAAAATTGTCAAGATCGATTTCAATAGAATTAAAA